>Ga0208687_1000077_pt1 | contig 98822 bp, 89 predicted proteins | sample June2015DPH_6_10_FD_184695 | JGI IMG/M metagenome (GOLD analysis project Ga0208687, IMG submission 184695) | Peatland microbial communities from SPRUCE experiment site at the Marcell Experimental Forest, Minnesota, USA - June2015DPH_6_100... | ecosystem: Environmental > Terrestrial > Soil >...
GGTCTATTAGCGGCGTGGAGTCAGCGATCAGATGAGTTGTGGGCACTAGCACCTGAACTATGTCGGCGGTCTTCTTAAAAGTCTCTTCTAGAACTGTTAGGTAGCGTCTCCACCATCTTCCAATGGTAGTTCTGTCGGGTATTCGGTGTAATCCAAGCTCTTTAGCGTCTGATGGGTGTTTTTTGAGGTGCCAGATTATGCGTGTATCATTTTGTAGTCCTTTGAGTCTGGCGTAGACGAGAACTCTTATGGCTCTGAGGCGCCCGTAACCTGGGTTTCCGCGTCTTTTAGGCTCTTTTGGAACGACTGTTTTGTTGACGATAAGCCTGACGAGTTCACAGGCTTCCATGAAGACAAGAAGACGCTAACTAGATTTAAAATTATGCACACCCCTCGGCTCCAAATATGATTCAACATAGTTCAACATAGAATTAATGCCCGCACTTTCAACATGAAACAGTGCTCTTTCTGCATGTGAAGAGTTTAGTTACGTTGGTTTTAGACAAGATTTTAGAATTTTCCCGAGCTAATTGTTCTTGAAGGCGGCGTGCATGGACAAAACAGGTTTTTGATAAATCTGTAGATTTATCAAAAACTTTCAACTTTCAATTATTAGCATTCCTAAAAAATGAATTGCATTTTGCTCAATTATTAATTAGATCACGAATTGCCGACTGAACGGATATGCTTTTGTCAATGAAGAACTTATGAACTATAAGTACCGATTCATAGCTTGACAAAGCAAACAGCTTCAAGTTGGGAAACATGTTTCGGAATGTACTCCCTCCAACTCTGTTCAAATCAAAGCAAAGAATAGCTATTCCGCTGTCGCCCTTTTTTCTTCCGACACGACCAAGTCCCTGTTCGAGTCTTCTTGCCATGTCAACTTTGCCGTTGGATGGTCTTCCTTTTAGCAATTCTATAAATCTGGGTCTAGGAAAAGGAGGATCTATTACTATGAGCAGCTTGAGTTCCTTTATGGTTACGCCTTCCCAAAATACTGTTGATGATGTAAAAAGCACGCCATTAGGCAGATTTAAAAATGCTTTGTATGCTTCAGGTTTCTCGGGCGCACGATTAGGAAGCAAGAAAACACTATTTGAATTCTTATTGATCTCTTTGAAAGCCTTTGCGCATTTAGCGAAGTTATTAAAAAGAACGAGCGTGCGTGAGTTTGATTCTTTAATTAGTGTTTTCAATAAAACCAATTTATCTGCATCAGAAAGGCTATCTTTCACTGAAATACACAAACGTTGATTGTTTCTCCATTCAGCAGAGGATTTTACAGGCTCCGCTCTGTCGATAATGTCGCATGAGATACCACAATAGAAGTTGAGTTCTCCATCAGAAAGTTGAGTAGCTGAAAAAAGCAAAAGATGTTTATTAGGCAGTTTAAAAGTGCGGAGGTCATCAAGTTGCACGAATTTTAGAGTACATACATTGATTTCTTTCCAGATATAGACAAAGCAACGCCATGAAGTAGGGTTATCTAGAACTTTTTGCAATTTAGCTTTGAATCCAGGTTCACGTTTCAAGCCATCCAACATGTCTTTTGCAGACGCAAAAGATATCTGCCGCGCTACGAAATTTCGCTCTGATGGAAGATATCGCGCTAAAAAATTCAGGTAAAATTTGTCGCTTAATGAAAAGTTAAAATTTTTGACTGCTTGCCCCTCAAATTCCCAAAATGATTTGAGGTTATGCGCTTCGTCAACTATTACATAATCATATTGTTTATCCGTTTTGAGATATTCGTGCAAATTCATAATATCAATGTTAGGTAATCCTCCGCAAATGTCTGAGCACGCATTTCTAAAATCCTCCTGAAGGTAATTGCTTGGAACTACTATTGCGATCGTTTGCCCTGATTCCCGAAATGCTCTGGATAGCAAACAAATGACGTGAGTTTTGCCTGAAGCTGGAGGGGCATCAAATATCCAAACTTTTTTATCTGAGTGCTCCATTTTTTTGTATACTCTATCTAACAATTCTCTTTGTTCTGGAAGAAACGAACCATGCTTTTGGAATGGTATCGAAAGCTCCTGCAGATGTGTAATCCACGTAATTATCGGAGGGATATCAGGATTAGACATAAAATATCCTTTGGTGAACGTCTTGGTTAGAGGGAAGACCATATTCATTTACGTACTTAGCATATTTCTTCAGATAATATAGTGAGGCAGGTAATCTCGTCCCGTTTCCACTAGTTCCAGCTTCTAGCGACATTGAAAGTACACTATGCATAATTTTGTTTACATCAAATATTCCTTTAGTCGCCAATATCTTAACCCTGATAGGGGTTGGGCAACCTCTATAGTATGTCCCGACTTTCGTTGATCCGGTTGTTAGAATGTAGTATTCATCCGATGCTGTCTGCATTATGACCCCTTGGGGAGCATTTTCGTAAGATTCAAGCGGATAAGCGACAACAGTTCTTCGCCTGCTGCTGGGAGAAGCAAGCAGGGGTTTAAATGTAGAAAATAATCTCAATTCATCTCTTTGCAAGATTTTTATGAAAAAGAATTCAGTTGTGCCCTTAAGCGCTTCTAATATTAGATCTTGAATTTGCAGATCAGAAAATGACATGATCGCTATCAATTTGTTATTATTGGCAATTTTAGTCTTCATTTCATTGAGCAGGTTTTGAAAATCGTCATATTCGAAAGGCTTTGACTGGTAGAGTAATTCTCCTTCTGGCGTCATTAAACTATAAAGAAAGCTTTTTGTTCCATTAAACGGGTTCCTATATGCATAGATTGAAAGAATATTTGCATCCTCAGGGTTAGCCAGTAGCCAAGGATATCCGCCTAATTTCAAAGTAATCTGCATAACCAATTGTGGAATAGAGTCAGTATTGGCTTTCTCTGGAGTAAGGTTTTGATGTGCCAAGCCTATATTGCTCACAATTTTTTCTTTGTATTGCCTTATTATCTTTTCATCTTTGGTAATCGTTAAAACAAGGTTATATCCAGAGAAATCATGTTTTTCAACATCAATATTATTCAACGTGTCAACAGATAAAGTGCAATTGTTTCTATGTTCTATTTCTCTCGAAAGGCTCTCTACAAAAGATGTGTATTCCTTGTCACAGACCGCTAATATTTTATTCGCTCCAATTGGCTTGGCAAAGACTTCTTTCGCAGTGTATTTTTTGTAGAAGTTTATGCCATATGGGGGTAATAGTTCCACTTCTTTGTTGCCAAATTTAATGTTTATTGTAGATGGGGGTTCAACGATTTTTCTAACATCTTTGGGAAATACTGCAAATTCCAATTTGGCAGGATAGACTTTTTTGAATCTATTACTTAAATTATAATCTATCTTTCTAACAAGATCAAAAATTTTTCTTTGTTGGTCGCCACAATGAGGGTGTAAAATATCAAAAACTTGGGACGTTTGGGAATCTGAAATTCTCATACTGATGTCTTTAAAGGTATGTCCGACTACTAAAAATTCCGGAATGTGAAATTGGGTCTTGATTGTGCCTTCTTTTGTTTCGAGTTTCCATTTAATCAACGGTTGATTCTCGTCTTTTACAGGAATACCTTGTGCTATCTTGTGGTATTCACATGGAGAAATATTACCTTCCAAAACCTTGTCTTTAGCTCGTGTTTCCCAGGTTATTTCATCTATTATTATAGATGGAGCCGAATATTCTTTTACGTTTGCTGTTCTGTTACGAAAAGCCCAATTAACAAAATTGATGTAGTCTTTTGGTGGATTGTAAAAATCGACTGGTTTCTTTTTTATAGCTTGCCACCACTCTGCTAAAATCTTCAATTCATTCAGCAAATTTTTCCAAGATCGAAGCTCAATTTCTCTATTAATCAGCAAATGAGGAATACCAAATGCCACACGAACGCCACGATAGAATCTTCTCCCATCTTCAACTCCAATTCTTTTGCGAAGAGATTCATCAAAATAGCCTTCGCCTCTTTCCATAATATACGGGGAAAACTCACTATATTTGTAGTAATCATCAGACAAGTTACAAAGCGATAAATCAACAATTTTGTTGATGAGCCTTCCATAAGCAATAGGTTCATCAGCAAAACTTACCGAATGTGTCTCTTCAAACTTAAGCTTAACCGTAAAATCGCCTAGATTCTCAAGTTGAATTTTGTTCACTATGCCACTTTCAGGGATAGTAGCTTCCAAGACTTTTATTCTGCCTTCATCAGAAATTACGGCTGTTTCCGTGGAATCCGTGAGTTTTTTAGCGAGTCGCCCCAAAATTTTGTAGAAATGGGCAGGTCTTGCCGGACGAGGATCAATTTCTGGGAAGTATGTGTTAATTTTAAGAGGTTCATATACTCTTAGTTCAAACAGATTAGCATTGTAGCTTGTGCTCATTAATTATTTCCCCTTTGTGCTTTTTCAAATTCACTTAGAAGATCTTCGATGTTGAGCGCTATTATTCTCTTTCTGTATGCCTCTGAAAAATGCGCGCTCTTCTTGTATTTCTCTAACCGGTTATCTAGAATAATGCAGACCCCTGTGTCATTTTCTTTTCGGATTAGTCTGCCAATTCCTTGTTGGAGTCTGATCAACATCTTACGTCTTACAAACGGAAATGAATCACGCGGTTCAAGGTGAACTGGTGGTCTTATGAACGGCAAAGAAAATATTATCTCTAATTTTAAGTCGCTTATGTCAATGCCTTCCCAAAGTCTTGAAGAGGCAGTAGCCATGATAATATCCGCTTTCTCAACGCATTGCTGTACCTTTTCAGTTTGGTAACTATCATCAATGAAAGTAATTTCGCGGGTAACTATTTTTTTGAGGGTGTTTTCAGCTTTTCTTTGGTCTCTATAACTCTTGAAGAGCAAAAGTGTTTTGCCTTTACCTCTTTTTAGAATTTCAGCAGCTATCTCTGCACTTTTCTCAATTGAATCGCTGCTGTCTTTTGGGAAATCTCGTGTTTCCAAGATTTGTAAACCATTAAACCAATTTTCCACTTGAGGCGGCACACTCTTGGGTATTATCGAAATTGAATCATCAGTATATTTTCTGTGTGTGCAGTAACTGGCATGAGTTATAATGTCACCAGGCGTTGCGCTGGCGAAAACTACTTTTGATTTTCCAAAGAGTTTCTTGACAACGTTGTTCTGAAAACTATCCGATTTCCTAGCTATCAAGGCGGCTTCTTGTGGATCATTTTGATTATAGTAGTCTTTTTGGATGTAGAAAGTATTGTACGATGTATTCTTGCAGCAATTTGCAAAATACAACATATCAAAAACTATGTCTCTATCGGCTTCATCTATGTTTTTAAGCTGGTTTTGAAGCTGATCGAAACCTTCTATTTCAGCAATCCCTTTAATGACATCATCAGGCATTCGCCTGTTTAATTGATCAGGCGGTATAGCGCGAAGAGCGTCATCAAAATAATCTAAGAAGAATCCTGTAAAATCTGCTATAGCATCGTTTTTCAATTCGTGCCTTTTGAAAAGATCATTAATTTGATAATAGGCAAGTCTATTCTGGAACTTGTCATCAAGAGCGTTTTCAAATCCGTGGGAGTCATCAATAATTATTAAGTCAAAGCCGCGCTCTGTTGGCGTGGAAAGAAACTTATGGAAATTTGTTAGGATAAAAGGATATTCCTCGAACTCCTTTGTTATGTTAAGAACCGTGCATTCAGGTCTCTCTTTGCTGCATTCACTTTTTTGTTTCTTATTGCAAGTTCCGTAGTCCGCCTTGTTACCTGTTAGTAAGCAATCATAATGCTCGATGCCCTTAACAACGTGTGGCTTAGTTTTAACTTTAAAATTGGGCAGATATTTTCTTTCTAGCTGATCGATAATCAGGTTTGTTGCCACAATTATACATACTCTATGTCCGTGATTAGCCGCAACTATTGCTGCAGGCAAATAAACATAAGTTTTTCCGGTTCCCGTAGGAAGACAGGTTGCAACGTCATTCCCTTTTGCTAACCCATTCACAAGTTCTTTGATTGAATCACGTTGATATGGTCTGGGGTTTACAAGGAATGTACTTAGGCACTCATCAAGAGATAACGTTAAACCTGTGGTCATCTAGGTTTCACTCATTTCCTCTTTTCAATTGCCGATTACTGCAGGTATGTTCGCTCTGTGCTAATAAGGTTTAATACTGTTTACAACAAGGAGGCGGACTCGATTCAAGCTCTTGGATAAGTTAAATACCTGATTTTTGGAGCTGATAAGAATGTGAGTCACAATACAATCATAAGTAAGAATATTCTTACCATTAAACGGCGAAAGCATGATGGAAGCATCCACAACTAAAGTTTCCTCTAAAGGGCAAGTGGTTATCCCAGCGAACGTTCGCAAAGCAGCTAACCTAAAGAAAGGCGAGAAAATCCTAGCAATAGCTATTGATGACATGGTTGTTCTTAAAAAAATAATTGATAAATCCTTTGAAGAAACCATTAAGCCAGTATGGGCAAAAGTTAAGCAGATGGGTCTTTCGGAGAAAGACATAAACACCCTCATCGACCAAGCAAAAGCCAAAAGCAGTTCTTGACACAAACGTTTGGATTTCAAGCCTTATCGGTTTCAAGCTTGCAAGAAGAGCACGTGCACTTTATTTTTTTTTCGCTGCTCCTCCACAACTGACGCCGCGGTTTTATCTTCAAGGTCTATAAACATCGTTTCCAGCTGAAGTGCTTTTGAGCTAACAATCCCAACTATTTGAGTAAGCTGGCTCTCGTATTCTCTGTTTACATCGTCTGCCCCACCGCAATTGTTTTATAATCACAATCATAACAGAAATCACATGGGTTACAAGACATGCGCTATCTGTGGACGAAAAGTCTACAAAGGAGAGGGAATGTACTACGGAGGTCGCCTAATACATCGAACCTGCAGGGGTATAGCCAAAATTCAGCGGTACAAGCTTAATGAGAAGTAAGTTCAAGGGAGAGTTATCGTGGAAAATCACAATCATAACAAAAATCACAAAATAAATCCTTTCTCACCGCAACAACCAACACAACGGCATTTTTTTCTATTTCAGATTATTAAAAAGCGCAAATAGTTTTTTAATTATATGAAACGCTATGCAAACCATGCTTGCCGAGTCTGCTTTCGGTAGGTCCGAGCCTTTATTGGGGATTCTTTGACTCCTTGACTTTTAGAGACGCATAATGACGAATATAGACGAAACCTGCAAACGCTTCAAGCCCCAAACCTAAAAAGCAACACAAAACAACCAAAACAAACTCTTCTCTTTTGACAATTTAGCTACTTGCTACAGTTTCTGAATATTTTGCTTCGTCTTATTGCTTCTGCTATGGGAAGCCTATGGCGTTTAGGGCTATTGTGGATCCGACAAACAGCAGCATCAGTTAGCGCCAATATGACAGCAAACAACAGTTTTGGTGAAAAGTCTTTTTAGCTTCATCTGCACACTATAGCATCATGCCATCTCTAAAAAAGAAGAATGCTACGAAAAAAGCAAAGCATGAAGCAAAAACGGGCAAATAAGACGGGCTGCCGCTTTTGCAATATAATTATATAATTCTTTAAGCTTATGTTACTTTTGAGGAAACTGCTTTGTCAGAGTTTGTTTGGAATAAGCCTGTCGTGTGCATTTTTAAAGAGCGCGACGTTAACCCTGAAATAGACCCTTTTGTAGTTGTTAAGGCAAAAAAAATAATGCTTGCCCGTTCCGATAACTCTCAAGTAGTTGGCAGCCTTGTAGATTTCTTCACTTTGATGGGTGATGCTGACTATCTTGTGTCGCCTGAAGGTGCAGTTGACCATTATGTAATGTGCTGGTTTGACGACACTGAGCCAGATATGACTAAAGACCTGAGGCGTTTAAGAGGAGTTACCCTTAAGGGAAAAGTTGCTTGCGCACTTAACGCAGCCGGCAAAAGGACGTATAATGCAGCTTTCAAGGCTGAACATGCCAAACTGAAATAACCCGATTTCGATTTTCTACATTTTCAGGCTAAAGATAGTTTACTCAAAAGAAACCCGTAATAGCAGCTCTAATGGTAAATCGAACCGCTGTAACCCGCGGAGTTAATGGTGAATTTATCATTTTTCTTAAACTTAATTTTAAATATAACTGCATAAACTCTATTGGATAAGGTCATAGACCATGGTTGAGCAAAAGTTACATGCAATTCTAATTACTGGTAGAACAATCGATCAAGGCGTTGGAAAAGAGATGGGGAAAGGCTCAAAAGAGTACTTTGACAGCTCCGCCCTCTGCTTTATTGATGAAGCGGACATGAAAAAACTGGGCATAAAAAGCCGAGCAAAAGCAAACGTTAAGGTTACTTCAAAGTACGGTTCAGTCATCGTTAAAGCAGCGAAGAACCCCTACGGCTCCAATCCTGGCTTGGTTTTCATCCCCTGCGGTTTATGGGCAAACGCCGTCTGCGGAGATGAAACCTTCGGCATGGGTATGCCTCTTTTTAAGGGTTTTCAAGTTGAAGTTGAACCTGCCCCAAACCAAGCCATCTTAACGCTTGATGAGCTTTTGAAAGAGGAGTATGGAAGGTAATTGTTATGACAGAAATAATAAAATCAGTTGTTTGTCCAATATGCGGCTGCTTATGTGATGACCTAGAAGTAACAGTGGAAAATAACGAGATTGTTAAAATGAAGAATGGCTGTTCTGTCTGTGAAGCTAAAATGGTTCACGGGTACAAGAGTGATGAGAGAATTTTAAAGCCGCTGATAAGAAAGGACGGTAAGTTAGTCCCTGTATCGATGGATGAAGCAGTACACAAGGCAGCCCAAATTCTCACGGACGCAAAGTATCCACTGCTGTTCGGCTGGAGCAGTTCAACCTGCGAAGCGCAGCGAATTGGTGTTGAATTAGCTGAAGAATTAGGCTCAGCACTTGATAACTGCTGCAGCGTTTGCCACGGCCCGTCAGTTATGGCAACACAAGAAATCGGTATCCCCTCATGCACTCTTGGGCAAATCAGACATCGTGCAGACCTAATAATTTACTGGGCATGCAACCCATGGACTTCACACCCAAGACACCTTGAAAGATACACCAGCTTCACTGAGGGACGCTTTGAGGGTAGCGAATGGAAAAGTTATCTGGAAAAATTAAAAGGTACCCAAAGTAAGAAAAAAGTGGAAGCAGCTTCACGGCGAATCATAGGCGGATATGAACCGACGCCTCCTCCGCAAGCGTACACTGTTGATGCACCACCACAGACAATGCAGAAGGCGGGGCGTAAACTGATTGTTGTTGACGTAAGAAAAACCATGACTGCCGAGGCAGCTGATTACTTTATTCAAGTTCAACCAAACAAGGACTATGAAATACTTGATGCGCTCAGATGTTTAGTGGTTGATCAAGAACTGGACGTTGACAAAGTTGGCGGTGTTCCAGTCGAATACTTAAAAGAAGTAGCTGACGAAATGGTGAACTGCGAGTTTGGGGTCATCTTCTTCGGTCTCGGCTTAACTCAAAGCGCTGGCAGATTCAGAAACGTCGAAATAGCAATTGCGTTAACACGGGACCTTAATAGAAAAACCAAATTTGTAATCTCGCCTATGCGAGGGCACTTCAACGTTACAGGCGCAAACACGGTTTTCGCTTGGCAAACAGGTTACCCATATGCAATTGACTTCTCACAAGGGTACCCGCAATACAACCCGGGGGAATTCACAACCATCGACCTTTTGAGACGCGGTGACAACGACGCAACACTAGTTATTTCATCAGATCCAGGGGCGCACTTTCCTAAGCCAGCCATGCAAAATATGATGAAGCACCCGTTAATCACCATTAACCCAGACATGAACGCTATCTCAAGGCTTGGAGACGTGGTGTTTCCAACGCAGTGGTGCGGAATAGAATGTGAGGGCTCAGCTTACCGCATGGATCACGTGCCGATAATGCTGCGCAAAGTCGTTGAGCCACCACCAGGAATCCTAAACGACGAGCAGCTCCTAAAGAGAATCCTGGATGAAGTCCGAGTAATTAAAGCACAAAAGGCAGAGAAAGAAGAATCACCCGAGAAAAAAGAGGCGGCTTGCTAAATGACCGAGTTACTCATAAAAAACGGCTTCGTCTTTGACCCCATAAACGGGATTAACGGCGAAAAAATGGACATTGCAATCAAGAACGGCAAAATCGTTGCAAAAGTCACGCGGAGGGCTCAAGTGATTGACGCTACTGGCTTAACCGTTATGCCTGGCGGTGTTGATATTCATACTCACGTTGCCGGCGGAGAAGTTAATACTGGCAGAATTGTGCGTCCAGAAGATCACGTTAAAGATGTGGAACACAAAACAGCCTTAACGCGTTCAGGCACTGGTTATTCAATTCCCTCTACTTTCACGACGGGTTACCGTTATTCACGTATGGGTTACACAACAATCATGAATCCATCTATGGTCCCACTAGAAGCAAAGCACACGCATGAAGAACTAAACGATATTCCGCTCGTTGACAAAGCCACGTACCCGCTGCTGGGCGACTGGTGGTTTGTACTAGAAAACCTAAGCAAAGGCAACATTGAAGAATGCGCAAAACACGTCGCTTGGATGCTTGATATAACTAAAGGCTACGCCATAAAAATCGTTAACCCCGGCGGACTGGAATCTTGGGGTTTCGGGCACAATGTCCACAGCATAGATGACCAAGTTCCAAACTTCTGCATTACTCCACGCGAAATAATGAGGGGCTTAGCTAAAGTTAACAAACTGCTAAATCTTCCCCACACGATTCACCTTCACACTAACAATCTGGGCTTGCCAGGCAACTACACCACAACCCTCGACACCATGAGGGCGCTTGAAGACTTATACACAGACGGCAAACCAGTAGCACACATAACCCACTTGCAATTCAGCAGTTACGGCGGCGACGGCTGGAGCCACTTTAAATCGGCAGCAGAAGAAATCTCAAGCTACATCAACGCTCACAGCCACATGACCTTCGACATGGGACAAATCATATTCACAGACACCACAACCATGACAGCTGACGGCCCCTTCGAGTTCACGCTCTACGAGTTAAGCGGTCACAAATGGGTTAACAGTGACATTGAAACTGAGACAAGCGGCGGAATCATACCCTTCCAATACAAGAAAAACAACGCCGTCAACGCAACCCAGTGGTCAATCGGCTTAGAGTTAGCCTTACTAATTAAGGACCCTTGGAAAATGTTCCTGACCACAGACCACCCCAACGCTGGGCCATTCTTTGCTTACCCAAGAATTCTCGCTTGGCTAATGAGCAAGGATGCACGTACGGCAACGTTGAATCATTGTCACAAGAAAGCTCAGAAAAAGAGCCTGCTACCTTCCATTGACAGGGAATTGTCGCTCTACGAGTTAGCAATTATGACTCGTGCGGGACAAGCTAAAGCTTTAGGGCTCAAAAACAAGGGGCAGTTAGGTGTTGGCGCTGACGCAGACGTTGCAATATACAACATTAATCCTGAAACAACCGACATAGCCAAAGAGTTCAAGACGGTGCGCAGAGCCTTCAAGCATGCGGCTTACACGATTAAGGACGGCAAAATCGTGGTTAAAGACGGCAAAGTCGTAGGCGAAGCTAGCGGCAGAACCATGTGGCTTGATGTCCAGACAAAAGAGCCATGCATAATTGACGAAGAGATGAAACGCAAGTTCAAGCAATACTGGACCGTTGAATACGACAATTACCCAGTGTTTGACCATTACTTGAAGGTTCCAGAAAAATTAACCATAAAGGCACGTGTCTAAATGATAACCTTAACCCCGCTAAGAAAATTTGACGTTCCAGTACAAGCTGCATGCATTAGCCCAGACGTCTTCAAGGGCAAAGACACTGCTGAAATAGCAAACCTACCAGTAACCGAAGGAAACCGCCAACTAAAACTGTGCAACCTCTTTGAAATAAAAGAAGACAACGCTGAAACCCCAACCATAACCATCAACGGCGACGTAGGCAAAGTCAAACGGATTGGTCAATGCATGAAAACTGGCGAAATAGTCATCAACGGCGACTGTGGCATGCACACAGGTGAAAAAATGGCAGGCGGCAAAATCACAGTAAACGGCAACGTAGGCGGATGGACAGGCAACGAAATGAAAGCTGGCACAATAGAAATTCATGGAGACGCAGGCGACTACTTGGCTTCACCATACCGCGGAAGCAGCAGCACAGGCATGAAAGGCGGCTTAATAACTGTTGACGGCAAAGTCGGAAGCGACGTAGGCTGTTACCTGCATGGAGGAGTACTCAAAATCGGCGGCGGCGCAGGCAGATTCCTCGGCTACCACATGAGCGACGGCGCAATCCTTGTTGACAAGGAAACTGACACTCGTGCTGGCGCATGCATGACAGGCGGCAAAATAGTCATAACAGGCACAATCGAAGAAGTAATGCCCACATTCACCATTGACAGCGTAAAAGCCAAAGTCAAAATCGACGACACACAAAGCGTCGCAGGACCATTCTACGTGTTTCTCGGCGACTTGGCAGAGCACGGCAAAGGCAAAATCTTCGTCTCAAAAGCCAACAATCCGCAGCTAAAAACATACGAAAAATACCTATAATTCTATTTTGGGCAACGCTTCAGGCGTGAGCTCGCGTCTATTTCTTTTAAACCTTAATTACTGTTCTTTTATGGTAATTTTTTTGTGGAGTTAGGTTCGGCTATTTACTTGCGGAGAATTGAGCGTTTGGCATGTGTGTAGAGTTGTTCTTTGCTATTTACTTGTTGAAGTTGGTTGTAAATAGTAGGGAGGGGAGGCTTGATTGTTTTAGATTTATTGTCGAAGGTTAAAGTGTAAGGTATTGTGCTGATGTTTTTTGTATCCTACTGCGGTTGTTTTACCTTTATTTTAGTTAACAGCGCTTGATTCAGCCTTATTTTTGACGTCACGCATATACATAGATACTAGTCACCCATGTCCATTGTTACCTGTCACTAATTTTTCTTAAGCGTAGGATTAGAATAGGTTAACGCTTGCTTCTTCTTGCTCGTTTACTATAGTAAACGAAACTTAAGAATTACGTTTACTACACTATACGAATCTTGTATCAAATGGTCAAATGGTGCTTTAAGGATTAATAGCGAAAGCTACAGAAGCTTCTGTCTCTCTCACACCCTACCCCCCCGGTTCACTGTATGATCCAAATATGATACGGGGAATCCGCCTTAAGCCATTGGTTAATGTGAAATAAAGATCAAGAATTGTAAACAAAGAATTCTTTTTTAAAGTTTAATTCCATTAAAATTTATTGTTAGATTTATGTTTGACCCCTTTTTATCAAAGCTAATCACCATTGGACTGAAAGTATTAACTTCAGCACAATAACTATCCAATTTGGCTGCTAAAACTTCATCCGTTAAATTATCTATTTGTCTTAAGTCGGAGAAGAGATGTTTTGCTGACACTTCAAAACCATGTACTCGAAACCGTTCGGAATCAGGACAAAAACATGCTAAGGAATACGTTATCTCGTTAATGGCTTGCTTAATTTTAACGATATTTTCTTCTGTAAGGTTATTTTCAAGCTCCATTATTTTAGAAGTTAGTTCCTGAATGTTCTTTCTTTTGTTATCTATTCTATCAATTAATCCAAAGACAATTTTATCTTTTTCAAGAGCTGCCATATTTGTAATTCTACAACTTTAAGCTTTAAGTTTTTGCATCGCTTGTTTTTATGGAAAAAAGGCTTTTTAAAAACTCAAATAGTAAAATTTCGTATTTAATGGGAGTTTAGAGAAGAAGACGGAGGCAATAAGCTTTCATATCATTCATTTGAACGTAAAGCATGTAAATAGTTAGCATTATATTGTTGTAAGAATCAAAGCTCAATTTTGGCATTGGAAATAACTTCTCAAAGTCTTCAGCGTTAACATCTATATTGCGCTTTAAGTCATGTCGAATAGAGTTATAAGCATTAATGATTCCAGAAAACTCTGGTTGAATATCTGAGTAAATTTTCTCAGCCTGCCGATTCTCAGGAATTTTGCTTGTTGCCTTTTGCGTTTCGGGTCTTCATAGATTAAATCAAATGGATAAATACAGAAACGAAATGAACAAACTATAGTTGTTCTTACAGTCGTTCATGTCTTTTGTGGTCGTCCTTATGTGCGTTTTTTGTGTTTTGGGAAAAAGGGTTATTAATGTTGGACGTTCATAGCGGATTTGGGAAAGCGTATGAAAAGAGAGGAAGCGGTAGTTCTTCTAAAAGAATTAGGCTCAGAGCGTTTAATCCAACCGTCTTTGGCTCTAATTGAACGGAGAAAACCAGATAGGTATCAATTGCAGATTAGAGGCGATTATAATCGTCAACTAATTGGAGTATTTGTAAAGAAGAGACACTTCTCATTCGAAATGAGCAACGATTATTTAATTATTTTCAAGCCATAACATTCTTTAAACGGCTTGTTTCTTCAGCCAATTTTGCCGTATGCGTCCTATGGTGCTTTTTAGTTTTTGCGTCTAATCATCAATTTTTAGTTGGTTGCAATATTCAGAGCTCTTGTTTTAGTTTAATGAATTAAGTTGGAAAGGTTTTTTGGGGAATGCCTTTTTTCTTTAAATAATAATCAAAATAAAGCAAAAAAAGAACTTGAATAAGAAGTAGAGTTACTGAGCACAATGCTTGAAAGCCTAATAGAACTATTAGAAAAGAAGGGAATAGTCTCACAAGCAGAATGGGAAAAGTGCATTAAAGAACAGATATTGGTTAGGTAGCGCTCGTTTGTGATTGCTTACGTGCAATACAAAAATGTTAAATAGTACTTTAGGTTTAAGCAATATTGCTAACATTTCCACTCCGGCAATGTTAGCCAGAGTACATGTGTTAATGGACTAATGTGTTGCCCTTTTGTCGATTTACGTTTTTTCTTACTTCTTTAGCAGATAAAACTTCAACATCATGAATATGAGTAATTCCTTCAGCTAACTCTTTTGCTTTACTGCCAATGTAAACAATAGTATCGCCATCCTGTACTTTTGGCAAATCAAGTTGAAGGTTAAAAAGTTGGGTAGCCCCCCCTTTGTAATACGCATAAGCTGTTACGTTGAACCAAGGTTCTAGCTGTTTTATTAGTTCATGAAAACTTTTTTCCTCTTTAGGAACAATTTCAGGTGGCTCATCATCAGATTCATTTCCTGTTTCAGAATTTATGGGTGCCGTTTCTGTTTGAGCCCTTAATTGAAGCTTTGTCAAATCATCAACTATTAAGAAAATCATAGGTCTAGCCAAATATGGCGCAATATCTATTTGGTCTTCAGAATGCCAACCATATTGGGGTACTCCGAAGAAATCTAGATAATGGCTATCAACGCTTATTCCGTAAGGTTGCCAAATTTCTTGAATATTCTCTTTTCTTAACCCTTTCTTTTGAGTATAAAGTTTAGCATCAGTTAAATAAGCGATTATATCTGCAATCATAATGTTTATGTTGCATTCATCACCGTGTGGAAATATTTTTGGTTTGGTTTTGTTTATCAATGTGTTCCATGCATGTGTACGTTTGGAAGAAAATCCATCCAGTATTATTTCCGGGTTAGAAGTACGTGGCAATGCAAAATATGACCAAGCAGAAAGATAAGAGAACATTGGCTGAAGATTCCTTAAAAATTCTGCCGATTTAATTTCATAAGCAGGTGCTTTATAGCCTCCAACTTTAACAAGCGGATATTTGTCTGGGGGCATGACAACATAAGTTATGTGAATAAACTCTATGTACTCTTTTAGTTTAGTAATCAGTTTATCACAAAAAGGTATCGCTATTTTATGAGATAATGCTTTTCTTAAGTAACTGGAATCATACATGAGTTTTTTTTGCGGTAACTGGAACTCGGTCGCTAGTTCTGCAATGGTACTCAAGCATTTTGTCTTAAGCTCTTCATTGTCCCTAACTTGTGCGCCGACACCAAGAGGTGAATAGTATGAATCTTCTTTTACAAGATAAGGCGCATTTGTCAGTGGGTCTAATCCTTGGTAAATTTTCCTTCTAAGAAAATCCTTTGAATCAAACGCCAACAATGTTATCGCCTAATTGAAATTCAATTATTATTGCTGAACCGTTTTAAGGGTTTGCACTAGAAAAGACATAGTAATAAATCATGGGTGATAATGTAAATAGCCAAAAAAATTTAATTTTCTTAATCTCTCGCTCTCTTCTTGCTTTAACTATTGCATTTCAGCGTCTATTTGCTGTTTTATCTTTTCATAGCTGATAGCAGTGACTTCTCAGACTTTTACGATTTCCTAACCTTGTTGGTCTAACATTTGGGTAGCCGAATGCCTTATCAACAGGGCTGAGTTCAAAACACAACAACAGAAGAGGACAAAGTTATGCGTCAAGTTGACATGGTAAGGCTTGACTTATCAACTGGGAAGGCAGAGAAAACAACGGACTGTGTTGCCGAAGAAGTTCCCCTACAAATCTCATTAAATGACGCTTACACATTCGTAATCTGGTGTTCTCCCTCGCAGTTTAAGGAGCTTGCAGTTGGCTACTTGCTTGCCGAGGACATTTTGTGGTCGGTTGACGAAATTGAATCGTTAAGCTCCAGTGAGAAAGAGAATAGTTGCCATATTAAGTTGAAGGCGGGCGTGGATTTGGATGAGCGCATGAAACATTCACGCCGAAGCACCCGCATCATTCCCCTCATCAAAGCCAGCACATCACCCTACCAGCATGACGAGAAAATACCTGTCGTAAAATCGCAGCTGAAGGTTAAAGCCCAAGTTATCCTAGACGCAATGAACCAGATCAACAGTCTTGCTAAGGGCTTTAAGGAAACTGGGGGGCTGCATGACTCCGCCATTTTCAAGTCAGACGGCACAATCGTGGCTTTCTCCGAGGATGTGGGAAGGCACAACACCGTTGACAAAGTCATAGGCGAAGCGTCACTAAAGAAAGAGGATTTCAGCCAGTGTTTCATGATTATAACTGGGCGTGTGCCGGGCGACATGATTTACAAGGCGGCAAAGGTTGGCTTACCCATTGTTGCTTCCGTGGCGGCGGTTCTTAGCTCAGGCATTTCCTCGGCGGAAAAAGCTAACATTGCATTGGTGGGGTTTGTGCGTGGGAAGCGTATGAATATTTACACTGGAGCAGAACGAATAATCGTGTAGGCGTCCGTGATGAATAGACCTGATATTAGGCGACTGCCAAAACGTGCTAACCCACAAGAAGCATTAACCAAACTGCTTGATGCAGTACGCTCAAAACCACTATCGACCGAAGGTGTCAGGTTAGACGAAGCTTTAGGAAGAGTGTTAGCAAAAGATGTCTTTTCAAACGTTAACATACCAAGCTATGATAAAACCTTCATCGACGGCTACGCAATCAACCCAAAAGACACCGCAGACGCATCAACCGCAAAGCCTGCAGTCTTTAAAGTGGTTGGTAAACTGTTTCCAGCTGACTACCCAACTAATGCCAAAGTCGCAAGCGGCGAAGCAATTTACGTTGCATGCGGAGCACCCATACCCAAGGGTGCAGCATCAACCGTTAAAGTGGAAGAAACCCGCTTAAACGGCGACAAAATCGAGGTAGTCAGAGAAATTAAGCCAGGCGAGGGCATTATACCGCTTGGAGACGACGTTAAACAAGACGCATTAATTCTTAAGCAAGGGCAAGTTTTAAGACCGCAAGACATTGGGTTGCTCGCATCGATTGGAATGTCTGAAGCTGAAGTGTTCAAAAAGCCAAGCATCGCCATTCTATCCGGCGGAGACGAACTAATCAAACAATGCAAAAAAGACCCAACAAAAATCGCAAATAACTACGCCTTAGTCGTTGCAGGGTTGGCTTCCGAATTAGGCGCCGCAGCAATGCTGAAGGGAATAATGCCTGACGCTTTAGACCAAGTGCAAGCGAAAATCGGTGAAGCCTTGCTAGACGCCGATATTGTCGTTACTATCGGCGGCACATCGGTAGGCATGAAAGACTTTGTTCCAGACGCCATAAACAATCTTGGACAACCAGGCGTTGTTGTGCAAGGGGTTTTGTTGAGGCCTGGGGCTGTTTCAGGCTTCGGCGTTGTTAAGGGTAAGCCAGTTGTGATGTTGCCTGGTCACATCGGGTCTTGTATCGCTGGGTTTTACCTTTTTGTTTCTCCCTTAATCCGCCTTTATTGCGGTCTGCCAGGAGACGGTTTGCTTCCATGTTTAACGGCTGAGTTAAATGAAGCGGTTGATTCTGGCCCGCAATTCAGGTTTCTGCTCCTTCACCTAAAACGAGCCAATGGCAAACTTTTAGCAGAGCAGGTTGAGGGCGGTTCAAGCGCCTTAACAACTATCGTCAAATCAAACGGATACTCAATAATTCCACCGCACACAAATTTAGCTAAAGGCACCAAAGTAGACGTCCACTTGTTCGGAAAAACAGAATTGACGCAGATAACCTAAAGCAAGTTTACGTTACTTTGGGCGGATACCTGTGAACGTGACTATGCTTTCCCATCACCCATGATTCGCACCATGATTTATCAGCCAAAGCTCGTTCCGCCAGAAGTATGCAACGGTTTTCCTCGTGTATTTCAGCTTCTATTCGATAATTGTTCGCAGCCCTCAGAAAAGCCTCTTTGCCTTCAAAATCCAGTTCAGTAGCCGCTTTGGGGTCAAGTTGCTGCTGAGACAGCTTCAGCAGTGCTTCACCTTGGTTTTCTCCGCTTACTGCTGCCCAAAAAAAGTTGTTAGAAACCTCAAAGTTGCTGGTGCATGAAGCAAACCTGCTCTGTGCCTCTGAAAGTTTACCTCCTTGGAACATTTCTGCGCCCTCTCGAAGAAGCTGCAAATCAGAAATTGATAGAACACCCAAGTTTACTTTCAAGTCTTCTGTGACTGGACCATGAGAGCGGCGCGTCTGCAGTTGATTTAAGTCTTCTTTAAAGTTAATGTTGATGAAGCTTTTGAGTTCTGGGTCAAGCGTTTTGATGTGGTTCACTGGGGAAGCAAACAGTATTTTGGAGGCGCCTCGTGGTATATCGTCTGAGCGTGGCCGCTTCAACTTGCACAGTGTGTCAGTGATTTCTAAGCCACTATGCCTTTCAAGCACCATTATGAGGGTTTCAAGCCTGCCGTTAGGCCACATTGGAATAACCACCTGAAAACCTTCCGCCTCATTAAACAGGTAATCAGCAACAGCTGGTTGCAGAAAGGGCATGTCACAGGGCAAAGTAAGACAATAATCAGATTGAACCGATTTCAACCCAGACATAATTGCCACAGTAGGACCACTGACATGATTATTTTTTTCGTCAATAACTATCTTGATGTCTGTTTGAGCATATTTTTTTAGGATTTGAGCGTATTTTGCTTTCCGTTCCTCATCGTTTACGGATATTGCAATTTCATCAACAACGCCTTGAACGTTTTCAACAGCGTGAATCAAAAGTGGCTTTCCTGAAAGCTTGGCGAGGGCTTTGTCTTGCCATTTTTTGCCCCTCGACTGGAACCTGCGGCCTTTTCCTCCTGCCAGTATGAGTGCAGCCCGTTTGGTCATTGCGTCTTTCCTCAGTTAACAGTTTTTGCTGGGTTTGCTCTGTGCTTTTCTAATTGTTTTTTGACTAGTTCTACGAGTTTTTGCCCGTCTTCGGGAACCTTAATTATTGGTATGTTGGTGTAGGTTGGGTTGCTTGTGTTTTGGGCTATTATGCCTGCAATCGCTAAGATCGGCGGAACCGTACCTTCTAAAGTCTGTTCGAGGCCATTTTGGTCTTTTGCAGTAATAATCTTTGGTACGTCTTGCCTTTTAGCGATTAAACTGTGGAAGCCTTCAATGAAAACAACATCTAATTTTTCTTGTTCAAGTAGAGCGATTATTTTGTCTAAATCGTTGAGCGCCATCTGGGTTTTCTTAATGATGTCTATTTCGTCAGGTGAAATCGCCACAATTACTTTGGCGCCTGCTTTAGCATATCTCCAAGTGTTAGTGCCCTCCTTGTCCATCGTAAAGCCCTTGTGATGCACGTGCTTTATTGAGCCGATTTTGTAGCCTTCGGCTGAGAGGTGAGAAATCAGGTATTCTAAGGTTACTGTTTTTCCTGAACCGCTTACGCCGACCGCGGCAATAACTAAAACCGTACCGAGTTCACGCTCCTGTTTGAAAATCAATTCGCTTGGCTTTATAAATTGTGCCTCAGTTTTTTGTTTTATGCATTAAACAATATATGGCTCATTTACCGTACAAGCTTGATAGGTGCAAGCATTTGCCTAAACTTGTTGCGGTTGTCGGGGGGAAGCATTCGGGAAAAACCACGGTGATTGAGCATTTAACAATGGAGCTTAAACGTCGCGGTTACCATGTTGGAGCAATCAAAGAGATGGTTCGCATCGCAACTTTGGATACGCCCGCCACTGAAACCGACAGGTACAGAGATGCAGGAGCAGAAATAATAGTTGCTATCCCAAGAAACGAAACCGTAATTTTCCTTAAAAAAAGGCTCAGTTTAAAAGAGGTTTTGCCCTTCCTTAAAGAGTTAGATTACGTTATTTTAGAGGGCTTTGAATCAGAGAAAAACCTGCCGAAAATTATCGCGGCAAAAACCGCTGAAGAAGCCAAGAGCTACTATGATGATTCAGCCATTGCGATTTCAGGCATAATAACGGAATCAGAAACGGAAATCAAGAAAATTTTCAGCATGAAAATTCCGAAGTTTAAGAGTTTAACGGAAACTAGAGAATTCGCTGATTTGGTTGAGCAAAAAGCTAAAACAGCTTAAGGAAATTTGGGCAACTGGTGAATTAGCTTACTTGGATTGTTACTATGCCTTCGATCCACCTTTGCGCGTACTGATCATTGCCTATGATAAGCCGAAATGGTCCTTCGCCGCCGTTTTTGAGGGCTGTCAAGAGTTTGCCGTCTTTCTGGTAAGCAATTATGGTGTTTTGTCTCATTGCATCTTGCATTGAAATGGTAGTTCCGTAACCATCTGAAGCTTGAATGTAAACTGAAGTGGCATTTGACGATACATGGGCTTGTTCCAGCAGTGTTCCAAGCGAAACGCCCGTGTAGTTGAAGACGCCGTTACCTGAAGGTTGACCGCTTGACGATAAGGTAACTTGAACAGTCACTGGCGTGAACGTTTGAAGTTGGCTTAAAGTAACGTTCAAAGGATTGCTTACTTGTCCCTTGATTTGAAGGGTTCCTTCCTGTACCGCAGCTGGCCGCGTATAAAAATAGAGGGGAACTGCTGCCGCAACTAAAACAATAATCAATGCCAGAGAGATTTTTTTATTTTTGTTCAATGTTTATTTTTCCTCCGAAACCGATTTTTCCTATTCTAACGAGGAGCATGTTTGCGATGAATCCGCCTATGCAGCCGCTTATTGCCGCAACAACAGCCAAAAACGACAACACAACCGTTGGTAATACGAGGACTAAAGTGCCGACTAAAATGGTTCCCACGACGTTAGCAATTGCAGATGCCCCCATACAACAAACCGCACAGCAGGCTTTGTGTCTTGAGAGTAGGAAGAAAGCGTCTATGGCTAAGCCAGGCCCGAGGTAAATAACGAATGATAGGAGTCCAAAGTTGCCGAATGGCATAAGCAGGCTTATGAAGGCTTGAGTGAGCGAGGTCATTGAGGCAGCGCCGATTTTGCGTACGAAGCCGAATGCCATTACTGGCCACATCATGTACACTCCTCCTGCTACTGCTCCAGTAGGAATATAGAGAGGTCCAGTTATGGCAGCGACTAAGGGGTGAATTATGTTTTTTGTTGCTAAGCCCAAACTTGCGAATAATGCCATTAGGACTAGGTCTGTGGTTGCTATTTTTAGGGTGCCTTTGTGCATGTTTTGGATTTCAGGGTTCATGCTTAACTCCGATGTTATCACTTTGTAACATCGGTAAAATAAACCTTATGATAGGCTAAAAATTCAAATCCAAATTAAGCTAAAAGGCTCTCCCCTGCATTCACGGAAGCTCTTTCAAAACAACATCAAGCTTAGCCTGAGCCCTCCTATACCGCACAACTAACTCTTTCCCGAAATCTGTAACCTCAGATGATCCGCCGCCCTTCGCTCCACCACGAACTCGTATAACCAGCAATTGCCCAAGCCGTTCCTCTGCCAAAGTAATCCGGTGCAATGCGTACCGATAAGACATGCTCAAATGCTTTGCAGCCGCCAATATCGAGTGATACTTATCAATCTCTTCTATCAATTCAGCTAAACCGTCGCCGAAGACTGCTTCTTTCTTTTCGTTAATCATCCAAAGCTTGATCTTGTAACCAAGAGTACCCATGATTAGCCACCACTGGTTACTTAGGGACTTAGAAGAATTAAGTTTAGCGTTTTCACTTAGTCTCAACTCGCTAACAAAAAATCAATTACCATTTAATATCCCGTGAGAGAACATATAGTTAACTGTAAAATTGAGAAGTATAAGAAAAAATCACAAGACCTACAACATTACGCTTCTATGACTTTCGCGTTTTTTAGAACATTAACGTTCCCATTGCCTTTAGTTACATAACCCACTTCAAAATGCTTAACCTTACGCTTATCCAACTCATCCAGCAAAGCATCGGTATCTTCTTTAGCTAATGCGATCAGCATTCCACCTGCAGTTTCTTTTGCTTCACCCTGCAACAATGGGTAACCGAAAAGCTCAGCCAAAACTGGCGTTCCACGAATCACCGTCAACTGGTTAATCACGATGTCAACTTTGCCCAGAACCGCCATGTTTCCAGCATGACCTTTAAGACCAAAGCCTGTCACATCAGTTGATGCATGAACCGGAACTTGCTGCATGGCTTCAGCAACAGGCTTATTAGAACTAATCATTCCATCAATGGCTTCATTAACAGCCGCTTCAACCAGTTCTTCTGGAACCTCTCTGAGCAGTTCTCGTCCTTCATCCTCTTTTCTAAGTCTATACGCAGCCATCGCAGGCGCAATCCCCAAAGGCTTAGTCAAAAACAAGCGGTCACCAACTTTGGCTCCACGAGTATAAACGATGTTTTCGGGATCACCAACACCAGTCGCTGCCCCACCAATAATTGGCCAAGGATTCCGAATCGTGTGACCGCCCAAAACAGGTGCATCCATTTCGCGGCAGAAATCCCCAAAACCCTTCAACATACCCACAGCTAACTCGTCAGGCATGTTCTCGGGAAACGCCATAATCGACAAAACACTAACAATCTTGGTAACCGCCAAAGCGTAAATGTCACTTGTCACGTTGCTTCCAGCAATTCTGCCTTGAATTTCAGGTTCATCAACCATTGGGGTGAAAAAATCAAGCGTATTCAAGACAGCAATTCCATCAGCGATTTTAACAACGCTGGAGTTCTCCCAAGGACCAGCCAACACATCCTCGCCGAAATCAGCCGTCAAACCAGCTTTATCCAACAATTCGCCTAACTGGTACTGTGGAAGCTTGCAACTGCAACCATGCACTGGAACAACTTTAGTTAACCTATAACCCAACTTGTATTTCCTCCTAAACTTCGGTCCTCAGTTTTCTCATATAGGCTTAATGTTTTTTTATCATTATTCGAAACTCATTCTCTGATTTGGACGCTTCAACCACTTCATGCCCATTATTTTTTACCCAACGCTGAATATTCTCAAACTCCAATTCCCCCTCACCCGCAACCTCAAGCAACTGCCCAGAAGCCATGTTTTCGAGCTTACGCTTTGTAAACGCTACAGGCATGGGGCACATTTTTCCCTTAACATCCAATCTTTCAATGTCCAAAAATTGTCACTAGAAAACTATTACCTTGTCACTATTAACTGTCCACTCAACAAGCTCATGAACAGTCGCAATTTTCACCCCATCAATTAAATCCGTTTGGGTTAAACCACGTGCTTCAACGCAGACCACGCAGGCTTTCACTTCAGCGCCGCCTTTGATTAGGTCCTCTAGGGTTTGCCCATAATTGGTTAAGCCTGAAGCAGGTTTTTGCCCCTTTTTTGCAAGGTACACGCCGTTTTCAAACAACCAAATTCTTACTTTATGTCCTTCTACGTCACAAGTCCAAGCGAATCTTAAAGCTGAGAGGGCGCGTTCTTTTGCGTATGGTGCTTCATTTATTATTAATGTGAAGGTTACCAAATTATTCAACCTCAAGTTTCCTAATAATATTTATTCAAAAAACTAATATAAGCGTTTTCCAAACAAAAAACAAATAACATATAAACATTTCAAAGAAGCATTACTAACAAGGTACAAAAGGAGTTCTATTAAGCGCATGGAAACCATAAGGTTCGATTACCTCAAAACATTCCTCACAGTAGCCAGAACACACAGCTTCTCAACAGCAGCCAAAGAATTAGGAACAAGCCAAGGCACAGTAAGCCACCACATAGCAGCATTAGAGGAATATTTTGACGCTGAACTATTCAAGCGCACAGCCAGCGGCGTAGAAGTTACCGAAGCAGGGGCAACCTTGAAGGAAAGCACAGAAAAAATACTCGAAGAAGCCCAAAATGCTAAAATCAAAATATCCTCAGCTAAACACAATTTGGCAGGGACAATAAAGATTGTCGCAAGCACAATACCAGAAGAACACATAATTCCCAGCTTAATTGCTGGATTCCAAAAAAAGCATCCTGATGTAAGATTCAAAATAAAAGCGCAGGACAGCATAACAAGCCTTCAAAGTCTACAAGCCAACGATGCAGATTTTGCAGCTGTAGGAACAATATTAGGTTACGAAGAAAAATTCGAGGCGGTCCAAATAGGCGAAGAAGAACTGGTACTAATTGTACCGTGCAATCACGAATTAGCCAATCATAAATCTGTCAAGCTAAATGAAATCAAAAAGTATCCATTCATCAACCGGGAAGAAACATCTGGCACAAGAAAGGAAATAGAAAAAATATTTGAAAACAATGGTATCTCAATATCGCAATTGAAGCTGGCATTGGAGTTGGGAAGCACCGAATCAGTAATGACAGCCGTCTCAGAAGGCAGAGGAATAAGTGTTATTTCTTCGATAGCTGCGAAAAAAGCCCAAGCAGCAGGCTTAGCAAAAATAATCAAAATTGAAGAAGCAAAAAAGCAAAGAAAACTCTACATGGTAAGACCAAAAAGAACTCTTCTTAAAACGTGTGAGGTCTTCTGGGATTTTTGCAAAGAATATACCTTCAAAAACGCTGCTATTTCATGTCTAAAGGATTAAAGCTATTTCAATGGCATATCTTAAACGCAAGTAGATGGCTAGAGTTTACGATTATGTTTCTTCTTCGAGCTGTATCCAAATTTTTCCTGACTTAATTTTCAAATCATACTTTGTTAACTTAATGGATGGTTCATCTTGGTACTCGCCTGTTCTTAAGTCAAAATGCCAATCATGGCAAGGACAAACAATCAAGAAGCCCTCAAGGGTACCGCCTGAAAAAGCACAACCCATGTGTGGACAGCGGTTATCGATAGCGAAAATTTGACCAGACTGCTTAATCAGTAAAACTGGAGAACCTTCAACCGACACAAGCTTCATTGCGCCTTCTTGCAGCTCTTTTTCTTCTAAAACAGGAACAAAATTATCCATCTTACCCAACTTCTGCCTCTGCCAGATGTTACTCGTTAATTGTGAGATAAGTTTTGTGGCTTCTGCCAATTACGTCGGAGAACTTGCCTTCGCCACATAGGGTTATTCCGCATTGGCTGTTTTGCAGGTCATCATTTACTCCTGAACTTTAAAAAGTAAACTACTCCACCAGCCGCCATGGCAGCAACAAGCCCAGCAATAATAAAAAGAGAATATTTAACGTAGAGTGGCGGCGGGGTCACCGTTATCATTAACTGTTGGCTATAACAGCTGTAAGATGTTTGAGTTTCAGGACAAGTTGCAGTAACAGTCCACTGTCCAGAAGAGTCAGGTCGGAAACTTGCCACAAAAGTACCGTCACTGTTCACAGTGCAATTTATCGTTTGGGTAGAGTTGATGCTGTTGAACTGCACTTCAACTGTGGAATTATTATCGTTTGGGGTTAGAACTCCGTTGATTGTGATGTTTTCGCCAAGGCGTATTTCATCTTTAACTGCTGTAATGTTAAGAGTTAATGGCTCCTTTACGGTGTAGTTGCCTGATGCATACAAGCCATTTTCTAGAACATCAGTTGCGTTAATTTGGTATTGAACTAGTGTTCCTGCCGTTTGCCCTGGAATAGTAGCATTGCATGTTTGGTTGCTGATATCCATGTTCATGGTATTAGTAGCGGTCCAATTGTTGGTGGTGTATGACAGTTGAGCCGACGCCAAATTAGTATTGTTTGAGGTGAAAGCGATTTCGGTTAGATTGCCTGGATAAACTCTTTCCGGAGTAGTTAAGGGCGTTAAGGTCTCATTTTCAAAATTAGTTTTCAACATAAATGTAATATTTCCTGAGCCTACTTCGCCGATAAGCACTAAATGGTAGAGATTTGGTCCAGCGTTAGGTGAAGTGTAATTTAGAGACATCGATTGACCCATGTATTCGCAGCTTGCGTAGGCTACGCCTCTGTAGCCATTGGGTTCAAAGTTGTAGCCGCCGACTGAACCACTTAAGTTGCCATACAAGCCTGGTTCCCAAGCCAATGGAAAATTGTCTAAGCTTGGCGATTCAGCGTTATTCATTAAGTAGAGCCTAGCTTCATACATGTCTAGCGTATTTGGAACATTTATGTATAATTGAACATATGACGCGTTGGTTTCGAACTCATAGGCCCAGTTTGTGTAGAAAGTTGAGTTACCGCCGTTTGTGCCTTCGACATAACTTGTGTACCACTGGTCGCATTGGAGATTTTCAATTATCATAAAAGTAGCTTGTTGAGCACCTTTGCTGTCAACTGGATTATTGTTTATGACAAACGAGTAGTTGCCTGATTGCGTCGGCGTAAAAAGCGAGTCATTAACAGTTGTGCCTAAGTGTTCTGGAAGACCAGCTGATTGAGTGTGTGAACTCTCCAAGTTTCCCTGCGGGTCATAGACGTAGACGTTGTAGTCTGTTTTTGCTACGGATGAGGTGTTTATGTACGCTCCATAAAAGTAAATATGATAGTTATGGCCTGCTTGAAGAGGGCAGATGATGGTCCAGTTTTCGCCGATCGCTATTTGCGAACTGTTAACTAGTACTGGGAACATTGGTTTTTCAACGTAAGTGCAGTTTCCTTCAGCATTGACGAAGTTATGTACGTAGTTTGTGTATTCTGAAGTTGTGGTTAATTGGATGGTGGAGGCTTGAGCCTGGATGGTGGAGGCTTGAGCCATGAATAATGGACTGAAAACTAAGACTACGATTGTAATCAATGATAGGATTTTTGTTTGGGGGTTGATTTTCAGATGCATGGCTGAATCAGCTTGCAAACGTTATGTATTGCGGGCGCTTGACATATTGGTTATGAAGGCGGAATCTGTATTTTCAAGACAGGATTTTGAATCCGAAAATAGTTTCTGTTTCAGAGCCAAATTGGTGGCTGATTTTTTTTTAAAAAAATGTTTAAAGTTTCCTTAAAAAACTTTTTTGAAATTCTGCTTATGTATTTCTGGGCATTATTGTTTTTTGTTGTTGAATTGGTTTTCTTGTTTTTTTTAATAATGATAGTGTATATTGAGTCTTGCTACGGAAGATATTTATAAGGAATTGTGCGTTCTCTTTGTTACAGGTGAAAAATAAACAATGATCCGACTCTTAAAAAACCATTACGCACTTGCCACAGTAATAACTACACTCATAATCCTAGTAGTATCAATATTGCTTGCAGGTGTTTTAACTTACTTTGCCATAAATGTAGTCAGCACCAGGGTTCAACAGGAAAGTCTTCAGCTTTCAGACCAGCACATTTGGATTACCTCAGCCGGTGTCGCTGAAGGTGCGATTATGATAAAGAACACTGGCGGACGCGACGTCGTCATTAGCCAGATCCAAGTGCGTGGACAACCATGCGGCCAAATATACGATCTAATAGCAGCCACAGAGGATAAAGGCTTAACTGAGGACTTACAATACATAGTCCCAACAGAAGTCCCAGGCTCACCAGCAACATATAACTTAGATAATGCTGCCGTTACTGATTTTACAGCCACTCTACCAGCAGCTCCAGCCACAGGTAACTTCGTGTTATCTTCCGGCGGCACTATGGTTGTTTACATCATTCAACCAGACAGTGTTAGCCTCAACGACATCGGCTTAACTGTTGGTTTCACAGTCTTCACGGCACAAGCAATTTACTACACAGAGACAAACGTTCAAGCAACAACAGGTTAAGATTAAATAACCTTAAGAGTATCTACCCCTCCTCCCCCTTATTCTTTCTATTTTAAGAAAAAATATTTTAAGAAAAATTGTTCTTTTTGCTTTCTTTTCTGTAACTTTTTAGATGCGTATTTTTTTTTACGCACAAGTTTACTTATCCAGAAATCGCGTAATGGTTTTTTCAGGAGATTTAAAAATAAAATGAGAAATATACTGAGAAATATACTGAAAAATCGTTTGGCTCTAAGTACAGTCATTACAACGCTGATTATTCTAGTGGTTGCAGTGCTTCTTGCAGGTGTCGTAACTTACTTTGCTATCAACATCGTAAGCACCAGGGTTCAACAGGAAAGTCTTCAGATTTCATACGCTCACATTTGGGTCGACTCAAGCGGTAATGCCATAGGTGCGCTTATGATAACGAACACTGGCGGACGCGACGTCGTCATCAACCAGATCCAAGTGCGTGGACAACCAGTCAATTGGGATAATACAACGGCAGCGGTGTATGCTGGAACACCCAAGTCAACTGATACAGACTTATCGTACATTGCAGCATCGGCCTTAAGTGGTGGCTCAACCTATACCGCAACCTCAGGTCCCTTAACGTTATCTGCCGGTTCCTCTGTTGTCGTTTACACCATTTCACCAGACAGTGTTAGCCTCAACGACATAGGCTCAACAATTGCTTTCACAGTCTTCACGGCACAAGCAATATTCTACCAAGAGGCAAACGTTCAAGCAGCACCAGCAAGTTAAGATTAAATAACCAAAAGAGTATCCCCCCCCTCCCCTCTTCTTTCTTTTTTAAAAAAAAGTATTATAGTTTTATGAACGAATTATTTTGGCTTTATTCCATGTTTTCGATGCTATTTGAAATAATATGTGAATTGTTCATACACACAAATGGCTTAATCCATTCTTCCAGCTTTTCTATAGTAAATGCACATGTACGAGAGGATGTAATTGGCGGTAATCTTGCATAGTCGACTCTTCAGAAGGTTTGTTCGATCTAAAGGTGCATTGGCATTACCGGTTACATTCCTTATTCTGCTCGTGTCAACGCTAGGCATCATTACAGTTACCTATTACTTTGCAGTTGAAAACATCAACACGCAAAGCGAAGCTCTCAAGGTTTCCACAGCCCAACAAGACTTCATATCTTTGGACAATGATATTCTTTCAACTTTAGGGCAGCCTGGCTCCTCAAGCACGATTGACTTGAGTGATTCAGGCGGATTAACAAACATTACCAGCAATATTCTAACCATCAACGTCACTGACAATTCTGACATCGATGAAACTATCTTTAACTCATCAGTAGGCCAAGTCACCTATGAACTTCCATGTTCAGGCTCAATCGACACAGGATTTTACCTAGTAGGAGACAGCCAAACAATAACCAACCAAAGCGGCGCGTCACCAAGTCAGCTTTACATAACAAATGGACCTCAGGGACCTGAGATCCAGCTGCAGTACCGACCAACAGTGACATACGCTGCTGCTGGATATGAAGATGGTCAAGCCGTCTACGATGTTCGTATCTACATTGTCAACCTGAACTCTTCAGCCCTAATAGCATGGGGCGGCGAGCTTCCCTTACAAATCTCCTGCACAAGTACACAATTAACAACTGAAACTTACAATGTTCCCTACCAACCCGAACCCGTGAACTTAGTGATATCTTCTCAGTTGAACGGTGCCAGCGGAAGCGTTTCCATTCCGATTTCAAGCACGCATGAAGGCTCAATAATCTACATAGAAAAGGTAATTTCTAACGTATCAATCGAGAGGTGGATCAGGTAAACAATGGTGACGATAATTCCAGGTTACGTGTACTCGATTTTTGCAGCCCTTATCGTTGGCGCAATCATAGTTTCCAGTTGCAGCTTTTCAATGGTAAACGTAAAAAATGAAGCTGAAAGCCAACAGTTAGCCAATATTGATGAATATGTAGCAGCACAAAGCCTAACTCTTATTACGCATGTAATCCAAGACGGCCAAAGTACTGCTCTGTTTCTGGATCTTCCTTCACAAATCGGAAACCAAGAATACTCGATATCAATAGCAAACGACTCGTCCAGTGCATGGGTTGAATCTGGCTTTGGAACAGCCGTCCAAAGTCAACCACAAATATACATACCTGCCGAAATTAACGCATCAGGAACTTTTGTTAGTGGTTTGGGCAGGGCTTTTCTGCAATGTTACTACCAAAACCAGACTGTTACTTTAAAATTAATTAGTGAGTGATTGAATTGAACTTAGGCAAAAAGAAACAAGAAATCCAAGAAAAAGAAAAAACCTCAGACGAGGAAATGATAGCCTACTTAGGCATTCAGGGCTATCAGGTGCCTGAAGGTTACACACAAGTTGAAAGTTACCCCCTCAATCCCCCGTTCTCTTATGCCTGGATATTCCAAGACGACTCTGAAGGAAGCTTCTTCTACGTTGTTGATGAACTCCCCATGTCAAGAGAAGAAAGAGAATCCTACAAGCGCCTAAAAAACATTCTTGAATATGAGCTTAAAGCCCCAAGAATAGATGAAACGCTTGTTGCATCGTTCCACAGACAGCTTCCAACCATACTAGAAGAGCACCAAAAAGCTCTCGAAGGAACCGACCAAGTGGGTCTAAGAAAAATCTCTTACTACATTGAAAAAGACTTGATAGGTTACGGAAAAATCGAAGGGCTCATAAACGATCCGTTAATAGAAGATATAAGCTGTTTAGGCCTAAACAAGTCCGTTTTCATTTATCATAGAAAATACGCTAACGCACGAACCAACATTATTTTTACTGATGAGGAAGAATTAGACGATTTCATGACAAGAATAGTACACAGACAAGGCAAACACGTAAGCATAGCTCACCCAATAGTGGACTTAACCCTTCCAGGAAAGCACAGACTTGCAATATCCTTCGGAAAAGAAACAACCCCAGCTGGAACAAGCTTCACTATAAGAAAGTTCAAAGAAGACCCATTAACCATCGTGGACTTGATAATCAACGAAACAATTGACGAGTCAATCGCAGCGTACCTTTGGATGCTAATGGAAAACAAAATGTCAGTCATGATTGTAGGCCCAACAGGCGCAGGAAAAACAACCGCCTTAAACGCTATTGCATGTCTGGTACGACCAGAACTTAAAATGATTTCAGTTGAAGAAGTTCAAGAAATTAATTTGCCACAGGAAAACTGGGTGTCAACTGTTGCACGAACAGGATTCGGAGGAGACAGCGAAGGCGAAGTCACACTCTACGACTTAATAAAATCAGCCGTTAGGCACAGACCAGCATTAATCCTTGTAGGCGAAATCAGAGGCGACGAAGCATACGTTCTCTTCCAAGCCTTAGCAACAGGACACGGTGGATTATGCACAATGCACGCTGACGACGTAGAAACAGTCATTAAACGGCTAACACAGCCACCCATGAACATCCCACAAAACATATTGTCACTGATGAACTGCGTAATAGTTGTCAAGCAAGTCAAAACCTCAAGCATCTACCCGCTAGAACGAAGAATGTCTTCCAGAAAATTTGTTAGTGTCGCTGAAATCGATAATAACGGTGTCCCACATGAAGTTTTTAATTGGAACATGTCCTCAGACACTTTTCAACAAAACCTAGATAAAAGCTATTTACTATCTAAAATAGCCAAAAACCTCGATGCTCCTTTAAGCGTTGTTCAACAAGAGTTTGAACGAAGAAAACAAATTATGCTAAAAATGGTCGAGAAAAACCTTCGCGACTTCAGAAGCGTCCACAAAGCATTAAACAGTTCACTTATCCTCTCGGAGTTAGCCGCTAAAGAACAGTCAAAGGTGCAATAACAAATGACTGCTTCTGGCGGTTTTATCGGCAAAATATTCGGTTCACTATCTAAGGCTACTAGTGAAGAAAAAGAGAAAACCGAACAGGAACTGCCATTCGCAGTAATGATTTTCACGCTTATGGCTGCAAGCGGAATATCCCCCTACGACAGCTGGAAAAAAATGCGAAAGCTTACCTTCCTTCCAGCATTCAAAAAAGAAGCGGACGAAGTCGTGCGCCAAGTTGAAGTTTTAGGCAAAGACCCTTTAAGTGTCATGCAGATGCGCGCAGAAACCACAGCCTCCAAGCTATATAGAAATTTTCTGGGCGGCTTTGTTTCTTCAATTAGAAGCGGCGGAAAAATGGTTGATTACATGAAAAGCCAGTTGAAAGCAATCTTTGAACTGCGATACATTAATCTGAACCGATCAATTGAGCGAATCGCCACTTTGGTTGAAGCCTACTCGGTCATGCTGATTGTTGTGTTATGCTCGTATATTCTTTTTGTTGTTTTATCATCATCAAACGTTATGTCGCTGCTGGTAAGCAGTTCAGTATCCACTTCGCCTATGCTGTCTTACTTAATAGCGTTTATCATTATGCCTGTGGGATCGTGCATCTTCATTTTGATGGCGCATAACCTGCAACAAAGCGCTTTCCCCGACCTGAAAGACCTCTACAAAAAAGCCTTATTCTTCATACCACCTGTATTCGCCATAATAGCTCTCATCGCAATTGTTCCTCAACTATCACAAGCAGTAAGCCCCGTGGGGTTACCTGCAATCACTACCATAGGCTTAGTTGCTGCTTCACTGCCGATTGCATTCCAATATTGGCGCATCTCAAAAATCAACTACAACGCAGAAGAATCACTTCCCAGCTTCATAAGAGACGTAACAGAATCACAAAAAACCGGGCTTTCACCAGAAAAAAGCATAATACAAGCTACAAAACGCAAAGATTACGGACCCTTCTCCAAATTTTTAGATTTAATGCGTAGCCAAATCGAATGGGGCATACCTTTAAGAAAAACTTTTGATAACATACGTAAGGAAATTCGAAGTTGGTTTGTCACAGTTAACTTTGCCATGCTGGTGGAAACCATTGAAATCGGCGGCAACTCAACCCAATCGCTAGAGATACTTTCGGAATATAGTGAAAAAGAACACGAATTACAAGTCAATCGGCGTGAACTTTTGAAGCCTTACATACTTCTTGCTTTCATATGGAGCGGATTAATCGCTGTCACAACCACCATAGTTGCCTTAACCACTAACTTAACCACCAGCATGATGACAACTGTTAACAACACAAACCTCGCATCAGTCGCTTCAATATCCATGTCAAGTCAGCTTAACATGTTCTCTGTGGGCATTATCATTCAATGCTGGATCTCAGGGTTCTTCATCGGAAAAATCAGCGAAGGCAACCTGGGCGCTGGATTTAAACACGCAGCATTGCTGGCAGCAACCGCATACGTGTCTTTGGTTGTCTCTCAAATTGTTCTTTCACGCCTTTTTGGAGGACTAACCGGCACTTAAAAGGAGAAACAATGCGTTGCCATCAACCTCCATTGACACCTTCTTCGCATGCACAATCATTGTAGCCGTAGCTTTGATTGCAACCGCTTTTCTATGCTCAACAATGCAAACCAGCATAAACAGCACACAAGACATCAACAAAGATAGTTACCTGCAATCCATAGCCGACTACATCATAACAAACCCTGGAGCCCCCGTCAACTGGGGAACCAGCAGCAGTGTTCCCGCCGACTTCGGATTAGCAGCCGCCAACTCCACAATCCCCTATGAACTAGACATAGATAAAATCACTCGGTTAAACAACCTAAACAGCTACGCATTATCCAACTTTAGCATGGAAAACGCCGCTAAACTAAACAATATAGCTTTAGGCATAACGGTTTCTCAAATTATGTCCATAAGCATTGAACAACCAAGCACCAGCCCAGCAGGCAACGATGTATCTTTTACCTTCACGATTTTAACATACATTGATTCCGAACCCACAAGCGCAAACCTAACCTGCTATGTTGTAGCAGCAAACAACTCTCCGAGCGAGGTAACCAATAGCACTTTCATTGGGGTTGGCTACGTTACCGTTAAAATCCCAAGCGCAGAGACCGGTAACGCTATGCTTATTGTGTTCGCAAGAGCATCTTTCGACGACAGAATAACCTCATACGCAATCTACAACTTCCAAAATTCAACCCAGGAATCAGCCCCAAGCAACAACATTTTAACTTTAACCCCGCTTAATTACACGCTAAGCTACACCACAAATTCAGCTGACTTAACGATCCAAAACGACTACATCTTCTCCTACACATATCAGCAGAATCTCACTCTCGTGCAAGGCAGCACAACTCAATACCTAATTCCAACAATAATTGACAATAGCCCCTTCGTCATAGTTCTCTGCGGTTTTCTCAATAACGGCACTTATTTTCAAGAATGGACCTCTTACCCTCAAGTTCCATTGAAAGCAGGTTCAAGCTTTGAGGATTCAGAGCAAAACGTCTTCAGCTACCTCGTGACAATAAACGGTGTGCTCTATAAGGTTGATGTAAGTTTTGGAGATGTGATTTCCTGAAACTGCTAAGAGACAAAAGAGGGCAAGTGCGCATAATAGAAGCGATTTTCGCTACAATCCTTTTGATGTCATGCCTAGCTCTTATTCCATCATCGTCAAGCGTGCCGGATTCAACAGGAAACCTTATTTCAACAGCTCAAAACGTCCTGTTAAGTTTAGACAGCAACGGGCACTTGGCAACCTTAATTGATAATCAAAATTGGACAGCGCTTAAAGATTGCTTGGAATCTGCTCTTCCGCTTACAGTATGGTTTAACTTAACAGTTTTCAACCAGACCATGAATATCATAAACCCTCCAAATTTTCCAATTTGCAACGCAGGCGCTGTAAGTGATAAAATCGTTTCAGTAGACTATGTTTGCGCAAGCCAAAACAGCACATATGCAATCTACATCCTTAGGCTGCAACTGTCAGAGGTAGGATTAACATGAAAAAACGCAACCTAAAACACAACAGCTCAGGCCAAGTGATTATAATCACAGCTTTACTGGTAGCGACGCTTTTACTATCCACCGCCATCTATGTCATTGAAACCGAAAAAGAAGTGCCAACGGCTAACACCAGCGAAGAAAACGTTTTCCCAGCATACCAGCAAAGCATAAGAAACACTCTGATTAGTGCACTAGCAGATATAACCAACGGTAGTAAAACGAGCGTTTTAACCGATGACCTAAAAGAATTGAATGCGGCAATCACTTCCGACTCATACCAAGCCATGCTCCAAATGAATTATACTCTGCTAAACGCAGCCAACACCTACCAAAACGGCATTTGGATCTCTTGGAATGGCAGTCAAGGAATCTCAAGTGATTATGTCCGTTTTGTCTTTAACTCTTCAGCACCTTCAACATCTTCCAGTTTGGCATTTGATGTACACGTAACTACAGAGGCCGATTTGAGCGGAAACTATTTCCAACTTAACAGCAGCTTCACGCAAGTAAACTTAACAGTCAACGTACTCAACGAGGGCAAACCAGCTTTAGCGCAAAACTTCACTTTTTACTTTGAGAATGCAACTGATGATTTGGTAAAAGTGGATTCTCCAATCATAACCGATTTTGGGAATGGAACATATGCAGTGTCGTTTATAGCTGAAACAGATCAGCCAAGTGACCCTCTTCTTGTATCTATGCTTTGTCAGGATCAGCGAGGTATATTTGTTGGAGCGAATGTAACATGCAGCAACATAGCGTAATAGTGCTTAACAAAAGGAGAGAAGCAGCAGAATGAATCAAACGAAAGCATTAAAAATTCTAGTTGTAATCCTAACGGTTTCTATCATACTGACTCAAACCATAAGCGCTGCTCAGACTCCCTCTCCACTAACGGTTGACGATAATTTGGTAAACGTTCTACCAGCACACGTGATTTGGGAAAAAAACTATGGCGTCTTGGGAGATGACGACCGAGCATATAATGCGCTAGCAGCTGGTGACGGATATTTGGTTGTTGGTTCATCTGAATCGAATAAGACAGGCGTGACTGTTGGTTGGGTTTTAAGGCTTGATACGGATGGCAATGTTATTTGGAACCAAACGTTCCTTGAAGGATCCGGCACGGAACTTAGGTTTGCTCTTAATTTGACTGATGGTTTCTTGCTTGTAGGCAACGAATTCTTGCCATCGGGAGATGAAAACGGATATGTCGCAAAAATAAACAGTCAAGGAGCATTAATATGGCAGACCACCATAAGCGGAGAAGGTCTCAACAAGCTCTTTTCAGCAATTGCCACTCAAGACGGCTTTGTACTTTTTGGGTTAACCTACTCCAATGTAAGTGGAGACTCCGCTGCTTGGGTAGTCAAACTTGACACAAATGGCAATGTTGTTTGGAACAAAACCTACGGAAATGCCGCAGAGACTGCCGCAACAACCGGCGTTTTAGCATCAGATGGCGATTACATGGTGGCAGGTTACACGAACCCTCGAGGAGAAAGCAACTATGATTTTCTACTCATGCAAATTGACCCGGCTGGGAACATGATATGGAATAAAACCTATGGTGGAACAGGAAGCCAAGAAGCCTCTGCAATGACAAAAGCCTCTGACGGCTACGTAATCGTCGGAGACACCCAATCGCCAGATAGTAATATGCATGCGTGGGTGGTGAAGGTTGACTGGAACGGTACAATGTTATGGGCTAAAACAGTGGGGGGCAAAAACGCTGATTCGCCATCATGCATTACTCCTTCAGAGGATGGCGGTTACTTAGTCGGCGGCTTCACTTTTTCTTTCGGCGCAGGAAATCGTGATTTTTGGCTCTTCAAAATCGACGATTCAGGACAAGTCATGTGGAGTTGCACTCAAGGCAACGCGGGTTACCAAGAAGCTTACAGCGTCATCGAAGCCGGAAAAAACCAATATGTTATGGTGGGGTGGACAGACCCACCTGGACAGCCTGCTTTAATCGGCAAGGCTCGATATATGTTCTATATTGTAAACCTCAGCTATCCTCTAGATAGCAATGGGCTTTCAAGTTTTCAGTTTATCTCCTACGCCGTTATCGTATTTGCGATTTTACTGGCAGCTTGGTTTGTGGTGTTTAAACTTCGCCATAAACCGAATACTAATCAAACCGTTGATGAGCAAAGTAAGAATAAACCTAGCGGTTTTCAAAACTATTACTACTTGTATTTACAAAACGGTCAGCTAAACAGACCCAACCCTTGCCCTCTTTTTGCTACCCAAACAACTAAGCAAAAAGCGTACCCATATCTGCACTTTAAAAGTATCTTTCAAGGCAATAGTGCGCCTACATATTGGTAGCTCATTTTTGATAAGAAAATTTGCGAACTAAAATGGACCTGCCTTACCATTGGCAACCGCTGAAAACTATGGTAAAAAAAGCTTAAAAACGGCTGATCTGCTAATTAGCCGTTTATGTTTCAGTCAGTTTAGAGAATAGCATTTGCAGAAGCTTAATGAAGGAACTGTAGTTTGTCCATATTGCCGCCGTTTTGTACTTCTTCTTTGCATCCCCATCATTTGCCGCGTCTTCATGGAATGCAATCAATACTTCTTTATTATCAGAAATCATAAAGCACGGCAAGTTTTGTTCATCAACAATTCGGTGGGATTCACTTAGCCATTGCAGTTGCCCGATGAAATAAGCGCTTTTTAACGAGTTATCAGTAACCAAGATAACATTTACTTTGTCAGCTTGATTTTTTAGTTTGTCAGAGAAATCGCTATAGTACAGCTGGGCTAAGTAGCCTGCTGAAGCGAAGACTTGAAACTCTTTTTCGGTTCTTTCAAGTAATTCATTAGCTTTCATGAGTACTTGCTGTTCACCCTCGAGCATTTGGAAAAGCTCTTTTTTCGCGTTTGCAACTTTCTGCTGAGGTATGGATTGCCAAAGTTCCACAAGGCTTGTTTTTTCCTGTTCTAAAAGCCTGATTTTTATTTTTTGCGCATCTACCAGCAAATCAATGGCTTTATCCAATGGCACAGCTGTGAATTTTAGAGGTTTCTCGAAAATAGAAAAAACTACGCCTCTCTTCTCTAAATCTCTTAAGATTCGGTAAGTTTCAGTCCGATGAAGCGAAATTGCTTCCGCTATTTCTCCAGCCTTCATTTCACCTGCTCTTGCAAGATGCAAGTAAACTTTAATCTCGTTTTTAAGCAGTCCAAACCTTGAAAGTGTCTCTTCGATAGTTGATAATTGCTCATTGTATGATTGATCCTTCTTTACCAGTTTCCAAGATTCATTTTGCTTATCGTACACTTTCGTTAATTCTTGTTGTTTTTCCATTGTAAGTGCCATTGTGGGGGGTTCACCTTGTTTCTCAACATTTGGGGTACTGCTACCCAATTCTGACCATTTATATATAATATAATTACGACTTAACAATCTGAATTACAAATCCACATTTCAAAACGCAATCAAATAGCCTCTGCTTACAGGGCAGCAGCCTAGCTCAGTCTGGTGAAGCAGCTGGCTGTTAACCAGTCAGTCAAAGGTTCGAATCCTTTCGGCGGCGTTTCATTTCTTAGCTAACGCAAATTGAATATTTTCTAAACAATCTATCAATTTAGCGCTCTCGCTTTACCTATAAGCTCTGTCTGCGTTTTTCTTGTACATAGTGGATGCCCTTGTAATCGTATTCCGATAATTTTTGAAAGTAGGTGGTACTTTTACGTTTATGAGCGGTTCTTTGCGTTCTTTTTCGTCGACGCACGCCAGTTACTTTATGGCTTGTTTGGGTGGAGAAGTTCTTTGATGTTTCCCACACATTTTGTGGTTCATGCCAGTATTTGAGGCATCTAACAGTAAAGTCCATTTAGTAACATCAAAAACAAATAATACTATGTTAAAAAAACATGTTTCTATGTTGAAAGTGCGCGTATTAGTTTCTATGCAGTGCTATGTTGAATCATATTTGGCGTCTATTAGGCTCATCTAGTAGACCGGGAGGTAGGCTTGTGCACACACAAACGTCCTAAGACAAAAGCCAAGAAACAGGTGTTAAATACCCAAGCCGATTACATTTCTTATGTTTCAAGCGCTTTTGCGGAAGCGTTAGCATAAATTGACCCGAATTTGTTTACGAGGTCTTTCTGAGTGTAAACTGAGGCATGTAAGTTAAAGAAATTGTCCATTCTGCCTGTTTCCACACCAATTCCGATAACTATGACTCCTTTCCGTAGCAAATCATCAACGCATTCTTTTAGGGTTATTGGCATGTCGGGATAGCCATATGGCCACCCGTCGGAGATAACTATTAAGCAGCGTTGTTCTTCAAACCGTTTAGCCAGCATTTTTCCAGCCATCTGGATTGCGTCAGGAATGTAAGTGAGTCCTTCAAATTTCAAGCCGCCAATTCTACCTCTAACTCTCTTTGAATAAGATTCCGAACTGTCCTTAAGTATGTAGAGTTTATCGCTGAAAGCGAAGAATGTCCAGGATGTTGGGTCAGTCATTAACTCTTTCGCTGCCTCAGCCACAGCTATAGCTAATGCTCGACCATATTCTCCTTTCACCTGCATACTGTTGCTAACGTCAAAAATTAGTGACCACGCAAAATTTGGCTTAAGATACTCATCAAGGACAAACACATCTGTCGCTGGCTTGTTACTTGCCAAGGATTGAATTACAGCAGCTAAATCTAGTTGACCCATTTCTTGCCTTGGGTCCTCATCAAAATAATTAAAGGCTGATCTGAGAGTGTCGAGAAGTCGCCGGCTTGCCCCTTGAACCAAATTTCTGGCTCTTAGATATTGGGTATAATCTTCCTCTGGAATAGAGACCGATTTAAATCGGGTCAAAGTTACATAGGGGTTGATTTTTGAAAGTATTTTTTCTTCACGTAGCTTTTGGTAATTGTCAGAATTAAATGCTTGTAAGGCCTCTACTTCCTGTTCCGGTCTCCAACATTGGTCTATATTGTCAACGGTAGGTACGTTGCCTCCTATGCTTATGAGAGATTGCCAAAATAGGCCTTCAAAATCATCATCCACTGATATTTCCGCTTCGCTGTAGATGCTGCAGCGCCCGTTGCTTTCAGTATGTCTAAGTGAGGGCGCTTCCAAAAATGGGCCAAAAGGCTCAAGTAAACGCTTTATACCTTTAACTTTTTCGTCAAATAACTCTTCCAGTTTAATCTGTTCGCCAGCTATTGACGCTAAGAACGTTACTTTAAGAGCCGTTAGGTCGCTGAATAATTGATTTACTGTTTGCTCTTCCTCTGTGCCTGGAGAATTTTTGATTAAGCCTGTGTTAAGTTTTGTCAGTAAAGCCGCCATAAGCTTCGTTGAAGCGGTAAAGATTCTTTCTGAAGATTTTATTTTCTGGTAAGCCAACGCGTTAGCGTAAGCAATGTCGAAGAATCTGTCAGGATACCAAGCTTGAATGTAGCTGTTGATGTAAGTGTCATTAATTAGCGACTTGGCGAACGCTTCAACTATTGAGTCTGACTTTTTAGGAACAATTTTTTCTTTGGGAAATGGCGCCAAAGTGTGAGTTGTTAAGTGTAGAACAGATGCCCTAAATAATCGCCCAATTTTCGATTTACCTTTATTGTTTGCCTCAAATTTGTGTCCAAGGAATGAAACGTTTCCGTCTTCCAACATGCGAACGGTTGGGAGCTTAATGGTGAACCCAAAATTGTCACTTTGCAACGTAGGCTGAAATAAGGTTGGGTCCTGAAGTATTTTTACTTTAGTATTATCCTTTTGTAAAGAAACCGACCAAGCATAATCAATAAATCCCAAAATGCAATAACTCCAAATTATTGCTATTTATTAAAAACTGCTTCTAGGATCCTCCTCACATCTGCTTGGACTTCGGCGTTGTCGCTGGTTAACCCGACTATGGTTTCTTCAGCTCCTCCCATAGGAGTATTTCCATCTTTGACTAAAGTAGCCCAGTTGATTAAGTCGCCTAAGGAGGGTCCATAAGGCAAGTCGCCTGCTTTGTATTGTCTTCTCAACTCGGCGCCAGCTTGAATGATTTTATAAGCGGTATCCTGATCAACATTTGTTCTTTTACGCAACATGTCCACCTCATCCGGAGAGATGGTTTCTCCAACGCTTAAGAAATCAAAGTTTATCCAGACAGCCATGCGTCGTCTCATGGCGGCGTTTAACGGTTTTGTCCCTAAGAATTCAGATGTGGCAGGGTTCATGCTAATAATCATGTACCCGTACTTATGGCGCTCAATTACCTCACTGTCTTTTTCATTTAGCACCAGGTGGCCTCTTGTGTCTAAAACTGGGTTTAATCTTGTGGCTACGTCCTGCTTCATCATGTTTGCTTCGTCGAGGTACATGATGCCGCCTTTTCTTAGCCATTGGGTTAATAGTCCGTCTACCCAGTTTTCTTTGCCTAACCCGATGAATCGCCCGATGAGGTCAAATGAGGATGTTGATAAGCCGCAGTTGACTTCCCAAATTGGTAAGCCTGTGAGTTCTGCCACTAAGTAAACAATGTGGGTTTTGCCTGTTCCTGATGGTCCGATTAAGCTGCATTGCTTGAAATAATAGAGTGCGCGTACGATGCGTTCAACGTAGTTTAGTCCATGGTCTAGGTATTCTGGCGTGTTTTTTGGTATCATGTCGTCAAGGTGGGAGAAGCTGAAGTTCGGGTGAAGGTCGTATCTTTGTATGTTGTATTTTTCGTATAAGGGGCATTTGGACATGGGGCGTTCTTTGTCTAAGGATACGGTTACCTTGAATTTGTCTTCTTTAAGGGATGAAACCTCATGAATTCTGCTTGCATCAGCTTTTTCTTTTGTACCTTGATGTCCATAACTCATTCGGCGCCGTCTCTGGAGTAATATTGAGTTTAGGATCCAATAAATAAATAATGCGTATTACTACTTCATATACACACTACATATTGCGCTGCGACTAAATCTTTCGTATTCCTGCTTCATATTGCGGTATGTTTTGCGCACCTAAAATTCTGTGCATAAGCTTCTGAGACATACAAGCACTTTTCTGCTTAGAAAACGCTAAGCACCATTTGATCAACATTGACTCAAGAAGTAGTAGTTAAGGAAGCGCCTGCAGAACTCTTCTCTTCGCAGGAACTCAAACAGTCTGAGAAGAAAAAGCAGGTGACAATTCAAGAGCTTGTTGAATCTCTAAAAAGCACAGGCGACGATATCGGCCAAATAAGCGAATTATGTTCAGAAGAAAAAATATTGGTAGCTCAATTTTTCTCGTCTCTCTTTAAACTCATGCAGCCCCTAGCTTCATCAATAGCTGTAAACCAATTAGCACTTCCAGCTCAACTGGGCGATGTAGTCCAAGCACATATTGATCCAACAGGACATTTGATATTACAGTTTGAAGACGGTCACCTTGAACTCAAAGATTTAAGCGAAGAAAAAAACCGCGACCTCATGACTGCAGTTGTCGGAGATGTCATGCCAAAATTCAAAAACTTAACAAGCCAGCAAAAACGCAAGTTAGAGAACCGGATAAAGCTACTCTCAAGTATAACAAAGGAAATTCAGAAGAGTTCCGAGGCTCTTTCAGCAGCTATGTCTGCTGACCAATAGCTACCCCTTTTTTATTTGCCTGCTAGGTAACTAACCGTAAAGCTTGATCCGCCAGCGGTAAGAGCTGAGACTGACGTTAATTTAGCATTTTGGCTGTTTGTCATTTGTATTTTAGAAAATGAAAACGTGGCTATGAGACCAGTAACATTGTTTACGTTTACATGGCAATCTGTAAACGTGATGTTTCCGAAATCTGGCAGGGTGCTAGTTTGGTTATTTATAGTTGGTCTTTCCACTATCCATTCGCCTGAAGAACGGGTGGAATTGTAAACAACATTGTTGCTGAAGGTTTGCCCGGTTGTTGCATCGCTTATTTGTATGCTCCACTGATTTGTGTCTGAATTAACTATATTTCAACACATATACGAGTGTGTTTTATACATTCCGTTTATATTATTGCGCGCGAATGTATATCCGATGATAAAAATGAACGCAACAAACGAAAACGAAAAAATCGCAAAGATCGACATTCCACTGAAACGCGCGGATGCACAGATATGGCTGTTAGGTTTCAAGGAAATAAAAGAGAATTGGCTAACAGAGGTTAAAGCTGAACGGACGGGAAGCGAAAAAACCGCAAACATCTATCTTGATATAATCGCGTTGTTCTGTCGATACATGAACATGACGCCTGCCGAAATTGTAGCGAAAGGCACGCTTGAAGTTAGAAAAGAGGCGACAGGCGATTTACAGCGAAAAACGTGGGCTGATCAAACATCGCTCGCGTTCTTCACATGGTTGCAGACGCAGAAAGGCAAGTGCGGAAAACTTTGGACGCGTACACGCGCAAAAACCGCTTATGGCACCGTAAGATCATTCCTTCGTTACAACGGCTTCACGTTCAAAGGAAAAACCCCGATTGCGCAGACGCAAACCCATACTAAACTGCCATCGAACGAGCAGTTGGCAAGTGCATGGAAAATAGCAACGTTCACGCAAAAGCTTGCTGTTGGAATTTTAAGATCGACATTGTGGCGTCCAGAAGACGCGTTAACATTAGCGTTCGGAGACTTACAAGAGCAATATGATCCGAAGCGGTTTTACATCGAGAAGGTCACGGAGAAGGAACAGCTTCCAGTCGGCGTTTACTTAACAGCGGAAACAACGGAATTGGTACGGTTGGACATGCGGAAGCGTTTCGGTAATGAAATCCCGAAAGACGCAAAAATCTTAGATTACAACTATAACGCGTTGCTTGGAATTGTGCAACGGTTCGGTGAGTCCGTCGGATTAAAGCTTTCACCGAAATACTTCCGCAAAATGGGACGGACAAGATGCGCTCCGATAATCGGTCAAGACGCACTTTTCAAAATGGCAGGGTGGGCGCTTCCAGGCGTCGGGCGCAATTACATGTTACCGTCTCCCGAAGACACGTTAAAATCCTATTTACGGATTGAAGCGTTGTTGACGTTTGAGCCGAAAGCTGTAAGCGATAAGGATCAACAAATCGAAAACTTGCTTATGGGCGCAATTGCGCAAGGATTATTAGCGCCTGAAAAAGCGGCGATGGTAAGGAACGTATGGCGCATAAAAGCGTTATCACCTGAACAAGTAGCGGTTGAAATTGCCAAAATGAAAAAACAGCTTCCAACACAAGGCGGAGGCTTAAACTTCCAGCAGCAGGCATCGGATCAATTCGCAAAGATTTTACTTGACGCGTTAAAGCAAGTAAAACAAGAAATGAACAAAACCTAAATTTCCCTTTCTTTTTTCTGTTTGTTTTTCGCAAAATTTTCCTATCTGTCCGTTCTGTCCGTTCTGGAAAGGCTTTTATGCGCGACTGCATCTTTAAAACTGTTGACTTGAAAAACGGAAACCTTGCGATCTGCGTCTCCGACTTTGCGACTCCGAAAGTACGTTAACTTGAACGTTTGTTCAATATCCGAAAGTACTTTGCAATTGAACGTTTGTTTAGTTAATTTTATCGAATATCTGTTCGAACTTTCAATAAAAACTTCGAACTATGAACATTTATTCAAATTTCAAGGGAAAACAGAACAAAACGCGAACGAAATCGAACTTTAAAACTTGCGCATCTATCCAACATAACGGAGTTATTTTTAACGTTTGTTCATTTTTTCATGGTTTTTCTGCAAAAGTGTACAAAAAGAGTACAAATGACGCGAGCTAACCGCGTGGTAGGTCGAAGATTTTTGAAAATTTGTTAAGATTTTTCGGTTAAAAATGAACGTTCGTTCAATGTTCGATAAAATTCGATGTTTTTCGTTCAAAAGCACGTATCCGCGCCCATGCTTCGAAATCGCTCGAAATCCATCGAAGTGACGCTTGTTTTCATGTGGTTTTGATAGGTTTTGACGCGGAGACACGCGAGCAATGCGCGGTCTGCTAACTTAATCTCTATCTGCTTTTTATGGTTTTCCGTTTGAACGAACAAAGAACCGCACCGTGTTATAGACAAGTCGCGGTATGTCATCTTCCCTTGTCGGAGTCGCGATTTGCCAAACCTCTTTAGGAACGATCTTAACCGCGTATTCTGCGCTAAAAACTTTTGTGTCAAAAACTGCGCGCCATAACCCGATTATTCTGTCTTTCTCCATGTCAACGTCTTTCAGCAAGAATAAGGCTTGAAAGAAAGGTGTCATGTTTTCTCTGTTAAATATCTCCTTTAACTGTTCTTCGGGTAATGTTTCAGCGAGAAGTTTAAGGTCTTTAAGAGCGAGGGTTGCGTACGTCAAAAGTCTTTTATCATATTCGGTTTGTGTATGTTTGTCGTAACCTGCCTTTGTTTTGCTTTCAACATATTTCTTCATTCGTTTCGTCAACATGTTTTTTCCTTCTGTCACAATTTTTGTGTTTTTTACGTTAATTAACACGCGAATTGTTCATATAAACGTTTGCAATCATGTACATACAAACACGAAAACAACAAACAAAATGAAGGAACATCAATTTGAGAAATTTAACTATCCCCGTAAGCGATGCAATCTTTGACAAATTCAAGGCTATTCAGGAACAGCACGATTTCAAAAATCAGTCGGATTGCTTGGAGTACATCATAGAGCAAGTAGCGACAAAGGAGATTGAAAAGTGATAGTCTCCGTTGCTAAATCGCTTTTAAAACAGGAGATAATCGATTTATCCACGCATTACGTTAGATATGGTTTCGCGGATGGACATCTCGAAAATCTCTGGGAAAAAGCTTACTTAATGCGGAAGGAAGGAAAAATTGATACAGAACTCGATGCATTCATTACAACAAACTTAATCCCGTATCTCGCTAAATCACATGGCATTTATCACGCATATCTACCCGAAAACGCTGATCTTAACGATTTTTGGATTTTAGTTGGGAGATTAGCGTCGAAGCAGGATATTGACGAGTTTAAGGTTTTCTGGACGGTCACCTTAGCAAACGCTAAGAACTTGCATCCTAAAACGGAAATTGGAATAAAGGAACAAGAAGAACTTTTAACTGACATTCCAAATGAAGAAAAAGAGAGTTTACGACGTTTTGCATATCTCCCAATGCAGCCGATGACTGACGCGAACGATCCGAGAAACCAACAATTTCATAATTTTTGTATCGACGTTGCCAATGTCATTGTGGAAAGTAAGCGTATTGTGATTGATTTACCACGTCCGCAGGGCGCTTCGTGGTTATCAAGTGAAGAAACACGCACAGGTGCATAAAAAAATGAATGAAAAATTAATCGTGAACAACCCACAAGAAATTCTAAAAATTTCCAATCTTTCTCCTTTGATAAACCCGATTTTACGGTCAAAGACGAGTAATAGGGAAAAGGCAGAATTAATAGAGGCTGTTTGCGGCAACTTACAATTGTTTAACGGCGTGGCTAATAAACCGTCCGAAATTTATAAAATGGCTAAAGTGACGGTGCAAATAGGCGACCTTACAAAACAAATAATGAACATGGAAGGAACAGACGAACAGAAAGCGGAATTTATGAAGTTCATTTTTGGCGATTTGCAAAAACAAATTGATAAGAACGCGGAGATTGACGAACAAATTCGTCCTATATTAGCTGAAGAATTCCGAAAGCAATTTTACGCGCTTCCAGAAATTGCAGCTCGAATGAACCTGTTCGAAGTCGCAAAATTAGACACGGAATTCAAAACCTTAACCGCTAACATCAAGGAACATTTAAGTCCTGAATTTATAAGTTCGCGTCAAGACCGACTCGTCACCATGAAAACTCGAAAACTGTTAACTGAAGCGGTAGAAAGCGACAAGGTTAAGAAAATATTCAAAGTGAGTCCTGACGACCCCGAGGCGCTAAAAGCGATCACGGAAACCATGCTTACGGAAGCGCGACAACGGAACGCGGATTTAAAGCGGAAACTTGGAGAATTATTGCCTAATCAATTTGTTTACGCTAACCTTTCAATGTCCGATAAACATTTAGTAAATTTTCTCAGGGAGGCGATAAAGATTGAAAAGTGAAAAATCTGGATCAACCGCTTTCCGAGCTGAAACCAGCGACGACGAGTCATCAAAAATTATGAAAGTTTACGAACAACAATCGCCTTACTATCAAGGCGAAACAGGACAAACAGATCAGCGTCCAGTAATGGGTAAAGGCGCAAAGATGGATGTTATTCAAAAGTTCAATTTGGACGTGGAGAAACATCAAACAGCGGATAACGTAACCGACATAAGCAAAAAGCAAAGGGAAGGAAATAAAACCCTTCCGTAAAAAGGCGCAAAAAATGACGACTGTAGCTGATTTAAAAAAGCAACTTGCTGGATTAAGAGCAACCATCGAAAAAATGGAAGGAACGATACAAGAAAAAGAAGAGTTTTTCAAATTAATAACGAAAAACGAAAACGCTGAAATAGCAAAGTTTGAGTACGAAGAAGCGGAAGTGAGACGACAAACTTCGTACATTGTTTGAGTGATAAAAGATCGAGACCCATCGACCAGATATCACAACGAGCTTTACGGAGGGGAAATCCGTGTTTCTTCTCCGTAGGCTCCAAAAGTAACGCGCGTCGGAAACGCGTTATCTGGAAACTCCAACGTACGCTTTTTTGGTGTACGTGGTTTCCAGCAAACGCTTACAAAGGTCAAAAATTCGACGCAAAGACAAACGGCGCGAAACAAGGTCGGGGTGTTCGGTGCGGGAGGCTATTCTTCACTTCCGCATCGGCACCCTTAGGATAACAACATAAGAGATAAGATAAAAATGAAAAGGAAAAGGAAACAGCTATATTATGGCTGGTGTGGAAAATGCGACAATATAGTCATAAGTCGTTTTCCATTCATCGGTTTATGTCGCTGCCGTAGCGTCCACATTGTTAAACTGAAACGGACAAATTTAACGCTGAATGAAATCCGAGAAATAACGCAAAAACCGCAATGCGTCGCAACAATGGAAATTCCAAAAGAAACTCCGAAGGAAACGCGACAGGAAATAACATACGTGATTTATGGAGCCGAATAAAATGAGCGGTGGAGAAATAGACGACGTCGCGGGGAAGATTGACCGTGCTGCTGGACAATTGGATCAGGCTGGTGGCGTGATTAAAACTAAACCGCGTCCAAAACCTGTAAAATCAACAACGAAAAAGGCGGTGAAGGAGAAATGAACTATGAATTTCTAATGGCTTACCGTCCGCCTTTATCAGCGGATCAGATTGCAGAAATAAGCGACGCAATAACAAAACTTGTTAATCAAGCGGTCACAGCAGCAGATACTAATGCTAATAAGCGTGCGGAAGAATTGTTACAGAAAGCGGAAACGGAGACACAATGACGGACGAAGAGGTGAGAAAATATGGATATAAAAGATGGAAAAGCGTATCAAACGGAAACGAGTGATGGAAAATTCACCTTTAACCGAATAAAGAAACCGACCGTTAAAGGCGGAGTCATCTATAACATAATAGAAACAGAAACAACCCTTTTCAAAGGAGACTATTTTCTGCCTATGTGGGATAGCACGGATCATCTTCAATTTGCATGTCAAAAATGCAAAAGCGCAGCGGACGTTTTAAGGATTAAATTCGACACAAAATATGCTGGACCTCCAGACCCAAAATACGTTATGCTCTTTTATTTAGGCTGTCCAGCTTGCGGACTTTCAGGTGTACGTAAGATTTACTTGGATGTTAATTTAGCGAAGTGGCATAATCAGGTCGCGTTTGACGGAGAGAAACTCTACGTTTACGGCAACGAAAGAAAGCCAGTGCAAGTTTTAGATGTTGAAATAAAACAACCTGAAAAGGAAAAATAAAAGAGATTGAACAATAATGAGTGAAAATGTTAAGAATAATAGGAATAACGGGAATAATGGTGAGAAAAAGGTATACCCCTACCTCTGGAAACCTGTAACAGACAAGGACATAGAAGAAATATTGGGGGTTAAGATACCTCAATTACATAAGGCGCATGGAACCGTTAAACGAATGGTTAAACTCGAAGAAAACGAAGAAAACGAAGAACAGAAAAGAAAAGTTGAACAGTCACCTGGCAAGATAATAGACAGACACGTCATTGAACAAGCAAACGAAAACCTCTATTACGTTTACAGCTTAGATAAGCGCGGCTTCGCTGTTCCTGAAAACGTGAATAAGACATGGTCAACCTTTGCAACGTCCGATATAGTTTACGTTCCACTTTCCCGTTTGTTATGGCGTCCGCTGCCAATGATGAACCTTGCCTTTGAATATGACTTCACAAACATAGCGATATTATACAATGAGGTTAGACGGTTTCTTTTTGATCACGTAGATTTCACCAATGATATAGAATATGACCTTTGCGCGGCGTGGGTTTTACACACATGGAGACTGGAAAACTTTACTGTTACACCGTACATTTTCTTTTACGGCCCTGCAAAGTCAGGTAAGACAAGAGCGATGGAAGCGTTAGGCGCGTTATCCTTCCGCTCCGTACTTGCTAACTTCTCATCCGCTGGACTGTACCATATAACGGAGCAGTGGAAACCAACTATCTTTCTGGATGAAGCTGAAGTGTATTTGCGAGGCAACGATCAAGGCGACATCTTGAACTTTCTTAACATGGGTTACAGACGCGGACAATACGCGATCAGAATGAGGGAGAACATGAAGACGGGACGGTTTGAGCCTGAACCCTTCGACGTTTTTGGAGCAAAAGTGTTGGCGGGAACAAAGAATTTACTTGCAACGTTGTACTCACGCTGTTTTCCCATTATTATGACCCGTGCCACACGCGATTTGAAACGTTCAATAGATTACGAGTGGGCAGACGAAATACGCGCAAAGTTGGTTATGTATCGGTTTCTTTCTTTAGCTGACGGATCCGAACCCGTCTCTATACCCGACGATTTCCTATCCATCGTTAAAGACGGAAGATTAAGAGAGCTGCTATATCCCTTGTACGTTGTCGCTCCCGAAAACGTTAAACTTGTCTTTATCAATTACGCTTCGCAATTAGACGCTGAATCTGAACGGGAAGACGAGTTAAGCGTGGAAAGCTACGTTTACAACGCTTTAATCAGCGTGCGTAAGGACAGGAATCTTGTTCCATTGTCAGAAATCGCGGACGTTGTTAACGTTAGTTTAAAGGAGTCGTTAGGAAACAAAACGGTTGCTTCCGCGCTTAATAGGCTTGGGTTCCACAAGATATTAGTGCGAAATCGCGTTCACATCGTTTGGAATGAGCAGCTTGCAGAGCGTTTAAGTAAACGTTATCCTAAACGCGAAATGATGGAAGACATTAAAGACGATTTTAAAGGCGAAGAAATCAAGGATAGTTATAAATCATAATTGTTTTTGACTCTGGGGTATACCCTTTTTACCCCGTTATTCCTATTATTCCTAACATTCCTCACAAGCGGGAGGTGAATATATGGTTAAGATAAAGACGTACACAAAAGAGATTTCTTCAGCTAACATCCTTTCCATTGAGGCGGGAACTAACACGCCTTGCGGTGGAGATGCGGGTCACGGTGGAGAAACAGTTTTCAAATTGAAAGACCTTGGAGCAACAGCTTGGCAGCTCAAATGCGATGATTTTAAGAAAGATCAACCGAAAGAAATTGAACTTACACTCTTCGGTGATACGGAAGCGGAAACCTTCATTGAAGCTTTAGAATTTGCTGTTTCTACTTTAAAAGCTCAACAGAAAAAAGTTAAATCTTAGTGTGGAGCGCGTTTTTCAGCCTCCACGTATTTTCTTAATGCAACATCAACGGCGTGAGAGCGATTTCTAAATCGTTGAGTTTTAACTTGTTCATCGATCCAACGCACCAAGTCCGGGTCAACGGTGACGGATATTTTCAGTTTCATATCATTCAAGTATTGTTCGACTCCTTAAATGCTTTATCGGGTAAACTCTGCTTCGCAAGTGTTATATACTTTATCCTACCAAATAGAACTCGTCATGTCAAAAACGAATTTGAAAAGCCGAATTGACGCATTACCGCTTGATCTGCAAGCGCGTTTAGTCGCGGATACGCAGACAGTCATTGAATACGAGCTTTTACCGATTTTGGAGACAGACGCACGGAAACGAAATGGAACCGAACGAACCGAAAGGAGGTGTATAAATGGATAAAAACATCATAATCGCGGGAGCAATCGTTTTAACCGTTCTTCTATTATCGCTAAGTTTCTTTGCTTTTCTATCAATTCAACAGACAGATCAGAACAACCAACTAAAAACCCAAAACACGGCTTTACAATATAACGTGGAATATCTAAATGGCACCGAGTTTTTAGTGTTAGAAAACGGTTTACTATCAGAGAACGGAAGCTATTTACAATCTCAGATAGGCAATCTCCAATCACAATTGCAAACGGCAAACGGTGAAATCGCTAATCAAAGCAACACAATCACAGGCTTTTATCAATCACAGGAAAATGAGCTTAACAACCTGCAAGCAGCTTTAGACGCTAAAGCGTTAGGTTCTGCAACCTCAACGCCGACGCCGTCTCCAACACCGTATCCAACAGCGACGCCGACACCGCAAACATTAGTCATAACTGTTTTGGGGCTGGAAAATCATCCGTCTAATTCAACAACAACGCTGGTTTATCTCCAAAACAATAATCCAGAAACGCTGTATAACTGCTATATTCTAATCGACATAACGAGCGAGGGTTACGCGTCCAGCGGGGTATTATTGATTGACGGAACTTATCTCCCCGTTGGAACATACGCTTTCAGTTTAAGCGACATCGGAGCTTATCAAACGCAGACGGATATTTTACCTATAAACTACCTGACGCTTTGCACTGCTCAGTATCAAACGGAAGCGTTCGGTTCGCCTTCACCGTAAAACCGCTCGCGCGCTTTTTCATTCCTTTTTTCGTTTAATTCACATTTTCTATTTTTTCGATTGAAAAACACACATCAACGTGTGTATATCTATATTTATAGAGGCAATCATCGTGTCTCCTGGAGACACGGCTATGCTGGTTAATCTTACAGCAAAACTTGGCAGCAATTCATACCAAGCAGTATAGGTGTCCTGCCCATTTACCACATCGTGCTCCGTTCCAACTTGAATTAAGCTTTTGTCCGATTGACCGCCGATTCCAATCCAAGCAGAAGAATAGCCGTCACCTGATGAAACGTTAACTTTCGGCACTATCCATGAAGCGTTTACACCCATAACTTCAAACTTGGAATTAGAATCTTTTTCAATGATGTATCCAGCCCAGCTTAAGCTTGAAACGCTTTGACCTTGAGGATAACTAGCAAACAATGACGCCAAAATCGAGAGCAAAGATAAAGATAACACTAACAAAAGAACCCAAACAAGAATAAGAAAAACCGCTCTGGTCCTAAACTTTCTTTTTTCCTGCAAAAGCAATTTTCCTCAATTTACCGTTAATAAAAATGAATCACTCTCGCTAGAAAAAAACCACTTCTAATTTTTATAGATATTGGAAAATAGCCAAACCCCAAGAAGTTTGAAAAAGGGGTTAGTTAAGCATCTTAGGACGTTTTTGTGTGTGTGCTCAAGCTACCCTCCCGGTCTACTAGATGCTTCTAATATGCTTCAAATATGATTCAACATAGATGTGCATAGAACTGAGACCGCGCACTTTGCATGCAGAATGGTGCTTTTCAACATAGAAAAAGCTGTTTTTTGATGTAGAAAAAAAGCACTAAAAAGAAAAAACAAGAGCTAAATATACACAGCTAATTAAATTAGAAACCAAACCGTGCCAAAACTACAAATACCCAAAAATATCCGTACTAACTAAGGTGAATATTCAAATGCTTAATTCCCAGAGGTTACAGAGTATTTTTTATGTTTCAAGTGAAACCGATGCGCGCTGGCGATTTTCCGTTTGCAACTAAATTAGCCAACACTATGAACTGGAACATGGCAAGGGAAGATTTTGAGTTTATGGCTTCGCTTGAGCCAGAGGGTTGTTTTGTTGTTTTTCAGGGTTCTGAACGTTTAGGTATAGCTACAAGTATCAGTTTCGGGAAAGTAGGTTGGTTTGGCAACTTAATAGTTAAAGAAAGCACTCGGAACAAGGGTGCTGGAAGCCTTCTTGTAAAGCACGCTGTTAACTATTTGCAAAGCAAAGGCGTCAAAACCATTGGGCTTTACGCTTATCCAAACCTGATTGGCTTCTACGGCAACTTAGGCTTCGAACGTGATGAGGATTTTTCGGTATTGCATGCGGAATCATTGGGTTCTTTGACCGCTGAAACTCTGCCCAAAATTGGAACGCGGCAAATTCAGGCAGTAGCCGAGTTTGATAGCGGATGTTTTGGCGGAAACAGAAAAAAACTGCTGGAATTCATCATTTTTGAAAAGGGCAATTTAAGCTATTATCTGGCTGAGAATGATGAGGTTGTTGGATATGTGGCCGCTAAGGTTTACGAGAAAATGGTTGAGGTTGGACCATTAATATGTCAGGCAGGTCACGTTGATGATGCTGTTTCTCTTCTCAAAGCGGCTCTTGTAAAATTAACGGGTTTAAGCGTTTACGCGGTGCTGCCCAAAAAAGAAACTGCACTTGCGGACATGCTTTTTAGTGTTGGTTTTAAGGAAGATTTTAGTGTGTCAAGAATGTTTCTAGGTCAAGCTGTCTCAAAAAATTGTATATACATGGCTGAATCTTTAGAAAGAGGATAATTTATGAGTGAAGATTACTGCAAGATTTTACTTGAAGATTTTCTTAAGAATTCTTGGTTAAGCGTAAAAGTCTTAGTTGAAAAACTAAGCAGTTTCAAAGAAGAGAAGCGTGCCAAACAGGTAACGTTATTTCATTATGTTAACGGTCAGAAAGTAAACGTTCAATTTGAGGGCAACCGGTTTTTTTTAAGAGGCTCAGTTGAGTACACAAATCCCCAGCTAACCGTTGAGGAAGTACAAGGAATTATTGGCACGCGCCTGCTTGAGGCTTGCGGAAACTACTTTGAAAAATACGGTTTACATGAACCAAACAGTGGCGACATTGCTCAGCTCTTGGAGATATTGAAAAAGCCGCCTGAAGACTGCATTGTTCCTTTTTTGCTGAACACTGACGATGTAGAGGCAGACCGGTACTCCATGAATCCGCTGAAACATTCCATTGTGGCGAGTGGGCAAAGCGCTTTTCCAGCAGCATACGTTAAAACTGACCAGCTAAAGGTCGATGAGGCGTTCGTTAAAAAGTATGATGGCACCTTAATCTCTAAAGGTGAAGCAGAACTAATAGGCAACAGCCTTAAAGACGCTAATGGTTCTTACTTGGATTTGGTTGATTCAGTAAAGTACAAGCAGCTTGAGCCGCTATCTGAGTTCTTCGGCATGAACCTGTCACTTTACGCCCTACGAATGCCTCTTTCAACCCTGCAAACGGAAGGAAAAGACGGTTTACTGCATTACATTATCAGTGAAAGCCACCGCGATTACGAGGCTATTAACGAAGCTTACTCTTGCATGGGCAGAAGCATGACAAAGCGAACAACGCTGCTGACGGTGCCGCATTCAAAAAAAGGCTACGGCTCCAAACGGGTAGCCCGCGGCAAAATACACTTTGAAGATGGTAAACTGCTGGATGTTACCGTCAAATACAAGACTACTAAGCTTTACCCCAACGCCATTGACACGGACGATGTTGCGGTTGCCCAAGCAGATGACAGTTTCACTGTAACAGGAGAAAAACTTGGCGATTACAGTTTTTCAGAGACACCCTCATCACCCCAATTCTTCCTTTACTCCATAGGTTCACCTGAAGACGCAGCGGTTTGGCACGGAGTCGGCGCCTTCGCTTCTCCACAACTGCTCCAAAGCTATTCGTCGGCCCGCAAGGCTTGCCGAGAAGGAAAGCTAATTAAAAATCTGAACCAAAAATATAACATTAAAGCGGAACTACCATTGCAGTTTAACCTTGCCCCCGAAGGCATATGGAGCCACCCAGTTCACCGTAACATCGACGCCAGCATCGGAACCGTAGATGACCTTCCAGATTTGGCGCATAGAGGAATGAAGATTGAGTATCTTTCAGCTTTCAAGTAGGAGCAGTTGTGTGCTTTGTCGGCTATAGAGTATGCGGTATTTAGGATTTTTCGTTTGTTTAGGAAACTTCCTTTTAACCCACTTAGCATTGTAAACCGTAAGGTAATTTTCGCAGAATACTTTAAGGATTTTGGCAAACTTGATGCAGTGAAACGTATTTTTGGCGAAAAAACCGAAGAAGTCCTCCGTCACCTCAAGGTGGAACTCAGCTGGATTTTCGGCTACATGTACGTGGACGGCTCCGACGGGCACCTTACAATAAGCAAAAGCTACCTAAACAACGGCAACAGAACTGACATTTACTTGGATTTAATCCATGAATTGTGTCATGTCAAGCAGTTTATGGATGGAAGAGAACTCTTTGACCCCCGGTACGATTATGTGGAGCGACCCACCGAGATTGAAGCTTACCGTTATGCTGTCCAAGAAGCAAGACGGCTCGGACTCAGCGAGGCGAGAATCTGCTTGTATTTGAAGACTGAGTGGATGAGTGAATACGACTTTAAACGGTTAGCAAAAGCAGTTAACGTCTCATGTTGCTAATGCCTCATGGTAAACATTGAGCATTTTTTGAGCGCAAATGTTCCACGTGAAGTTCTCAGTCACAAACCTTCTGCCGTTAGCGCCCATTTTTTCTCGCAGCGACTGGTCTGAAAGCAGCTTCATTATGGCATCTGCCAACTTATCGGTGCTGCCCCGCTTCACAAGCAAACCTGTTTCGCCGTTGCAGACGGCTTCATTGACTCCGCCCACGTCAAAAGCAACAACTGGCTTAGCTGATGCTTGGGCTTCAAGCAGCACTATGCCTTGTCCCTCCTGAATAGACGGCAAAGCAAACACGTCAGCGCAATTATACACTGCTGGGAGCATATCCTCTTTAACATTACCCAGAAACGTAAAGTTGCCTGAAAGATTCGCAGCCTCAAGTTTTCTGAGTAGCTGGTTTCTTAATGGTCCTTCTCCAACGATTATAAACTTGGTTTCCTTGTATTCTTTTACAATTTTTTTGGCGGCTTCAACCAGAAAAGGCAACCCCTTCCGAGGGATCAAACTGCCGACAAAAAGCACACAAGGCTCATTCTCTAATCCGAATTGCCTCTTTACTGCCGCTTGGTCTTCAAAGGGCTTAAATTTCTCTGGGTCAACGCCGTTTGGAACAATCCGAATTTTAGCCGCATCAACATTATAGAACTGCTTAATTTTCTCAAGCGAATACTGGCTTATTGTGACTATTAGTGTGGCTTTTTTCGCTGTTTCCTCTTCCAGCTTGGCAAGTCTATGCATGAAATAGTTAGCAATTCTGCCTCTAAATGACTGGTACCTGTTTTCTCTTGCTTGCTCGTACTCGTCGGCAAGGACGCCGTGAATCGTGTGCACAAATGGTTTTTTGATGCCATGGTTATTTAGTGCTTTTAAGAGTCCATAGCCGCTTACCGCATGGGCTTCATAAACATCAGCGTCAATAGCGCCTGCTTTTTTTGCGATGCTTCTGTTGAAGAACCAGTTATCTAAAGGAAAAATTCTGTCTGTTGAATAGCACGGAACAAAACTTACGCCGCCAATGATAGTTGATTCTTTGAAGCCTGCCTTGGTGCCGCTGTAAACGGTGATGTCCACTTGGTTTTGCAGTCGCTTGGCAGTTTCGATTATCCGCTTTTCCACTCCTCCAAAGTACAGGTGAGGCGGCTGAGTGTTGAAGACGGCTAACCGAAACTTTCCCATTCATTACACTTCTGTTACACGTTGATTGAACTTAGCTAATGTTAACTTCCATTTGCATATAAGTTAGATTGCTCTTTTGCTTGAAGATGCTGAGACGAAGCTTTTTAAAACTGAATTAATCTAGATATTTCTAGCGGGTTTTAACAGTGCTTAATGATTTTGAACTTGTTATCTACGGTCTTATCGGAACCGAAATTTTCGCGTTCAGCTCAGGTGATTTCAGGGACGTTTTAAAGGCTGTGACAAAAGCAAGGAGCAGCATAAATCAGGTCTCTAAAGAGTCTACCCTGCTGTTGACTCAAGCAGCGCTATCAGCGCCAGAGTCTAGCAACAAAGACCTTATGCTTTTGAAGGCGGCGAATAACCTTGGGATTGTCACGCTTGGCAAGACCCGTGAGCAGCTCACCGAAGAGATTAATGTTAAAGTCAGAAAACTAACCATTAGCACCGTTTAACATCTTCATTATACCTAAATTAAGGCATAGAATGCATAGTCCGCACTATTTCATATGCCCAATCGCTATGGCTTAATACTTTTATATAGTCTCTTAGCGTATTTTTCGGTACGGGATGAAAAGTGACTGCCCAATCCGAAGCTGACTCAAACCAAAGCTTACCAACAAACTACAATCCGCTTGAACTTGAAAAGGAAATCCGCGAATTCTGGATTAAATGTCAAATTCGAGACAAACTTGAGCTTATCGAAAAAGACGCTAAGGGCATCTTAGGTTACGTGGAGGGACCGCCCACATTAAATGGCATCCCACACATTGGACACGCACGTGGACGGGTAATGAAGGATATTCGTTACCGATGGAAAACCATGCAGGGCTACTACATGCCTTTTTGGGCTGGATGGGACTGCCAAGGCTTACCCGTGGAGCTGGAAGTTGAAAAACTCCTCGGCGTCAAAAACAAGCGCGAACTTCTCGAGCATGTTGGTCAAGAACGTTTCATTGAGGAATGCAAGAAAGCAATCATGCGCTATCATGGGATGTGGCTTGAGGCCGACACAAACCTCGGCGTTTTTATCAATCAGGAGAAGGCTTACTGGACCTACAAAGACGGCTACATCGAACGTGAATGGCAAATCCTAAAACGAGCATGGGAACAAAACCTCCTCGAAGAAGGGCACTACGTGGTCGCTTACTGTCCAGGATGCCAAACATCGCTGAGCAGCGCAGAAGTTGGTTATGAAGGCAGCTACAAGGAAGTGGAAGACCCATCATTATACTTCAAATTCAAAGTCTCTGGCAGCAAAAACGAGTTTTTCCTTGTTTGGACAACAATGCCCTTCACAATAATAACCGACACTATGCTCGCGGTTCAGCCAAACGCTGAATACGTGAAAGTGAAAGTCGGCGAAGAAACCTGGATAATGGTAAAGCAACGCGTCGAGCCAGTTATGCAGGAACTCGATATAATAAAGTATCAAGTCACCGAACAAATGTTGGGTAAAAGCTTGGAAGGCACAGCCTACGACTACCCATTAAAAGACTTAATTCCTAAACAAGCGGAGCTTGAAACCAAGCATCCCTTGGTGCATAAGGTTATAGGCGAAGAATTCGTTGACGTTAACACTGCCACAGGTGTTGTGCATCTTTCGCCTGGAAACGGTGAAGACGATTTTTGGGCAGCACAACGCAGAGGCGTTCCCATCTTCGCTCCATTCGACGATGAAGTAAAATTCACCAAAGACGCAGGAATGTTCGTTGGTGTTTTTGCTCGCGACGCCGATTACTTGGTTGTTGAAGAACTCCGCAACCAGAACGCTTTCGTCAAAGTCGTAAAGGTGAAACATGAGTACCCAACTTGCTGGCGTTCTCACCACAAACTCGTTTGGCTAGCAAGAAAAGAATACTTTTTGCGCACAGACAAGTTAAACAGCAAAGTGCTTGAGGCTGCGGAAAAAGTTGAATACTTTTTTGAGGAACCAAGAAACCGGTTTTTGGGTTTTCTGAAAGAAGGAAAGCCATGGTGCATAAGCCGAGAACGCATCTGGGGCACACCGCTGCCAATTTGGGCGTGCGAAAAATGCGGCAACAAGCGCATAGTCGGAAGTAAAAAAGAACTAATTGAAAACGCTCAGGAAACGATTCCTGAAGACTTTGAGTTGCACAAGCCGTGGGTTGACCGAATTACGTTTAAATGCGAAAAATGCGGCGGAAGCATGCGCCGAGAAGACTTCGTATTGGACACTTGGCATAACAGTGGCGCTTCACCATACGCACGCTTTACCGACGAAGAAGTTGAGAAGTTTGTGCCAACAGCCTTCTTAACTGAAGGCATCGACCAAACGAGAGGCTGGGCGAACTCGTTGCTGCTTGAATACGTTGTTTTAACCGGAGAACCAGTTGCCCCATACAAGTCATTTCTGTTTCAAGGTTTAACGCAGGATGCGAAAGGCAGAAAAATGAGTAAAAGCTTAGGCAACGTAGTTGAAACCAACAAGCTATTGGAGAAGAACTCAGCTGACCTGTGCCGCTTTTATATGACGCGCAAATGCTCGCCGATTGATTTTATGAATTTTGACATGCAAGAACTAAACCGTCGCCCATACCAAGTTCTGTCGACGCTGTATCATTTAAGCAGGTTCTTTATGCAAAACGCAGCTTTCGACGAGTTCGATCCAGGCAAGTACACGTTAGATTGGGCTTTTGAGGCAAATAAGCTTGAGGCAGCTGACTTGTGGCTGCTGTCTAAACTGCAAGAGAAAATTGAAGACTACACCAACAAGCTTGAAAGGTGCGAATTCAACGTTGCCGTAGCCGTTTTGGATGATTTCGTAATTGAAACACTGAGCAGGCTTTACGTGCCTATGATTCGAAAGGAGCTTTGGACTGATGAGCCTGAAACGCTTGAGAGACGCCAAACCATCTATGCGCTGCTACATCATACGCTGAAGACGGTAACGTTGCTCTTCAACCCAGTCACGCCTTACCTGAGCGAGGTATTGTACCAGAAAGTTTACAGGCAACTTGAACCCGAACTGCCCGAATCGGTCAATTTCGCTGCTTGGCCTGTGCCAAACCAGAAAATGCGTGACAAAGCCCTTGAAGAGCAATTTGAAGTTCTGCTTAAAACGGTATCAATAGCTTACGCTGCAAGGCAACAGGGGAAGCTGAAGCGAAGGTGGCCACTTAGTAAAGCAATCGTGGTTGCGCCACAAAAAACACTAGCAGCATTAAAGTGTCTTGAGGCATTGTTCTTGGAGCTTACAAACGTGAAAGCCGCAGAATACGCAGTGCAGGTTCCGGAGTACGTTGAAGGCGAGAACTGGGTTTCCAGTCAAGAAGGCGACATAACCGTATTCGTAAGCGGGCAACGGGACGAAACCCTGCTGGGCGAAGGCATAATGCGAGATTTGGCGCGTCGTGTCCAAGCGCTGCGCAAAGAGATGGGGTTTGTACCGACGGATGTTTTAGAGTCGGTTCACATTGCCGAGTTGGATGCTGAAAGCATGACGCTCCTGAAGCCGTATCTGGAAGAGATGGCTGGACTGGTGAGAGCTAGGAAAGTGTATTTGCATGGCAGTCGCAGTGAAGTTGAAGCAGAATGGCACGAATCAGAGTTAGACGGCAAAAAAATATACCTTAACATTCACTAGAAAACGTATAACTTAAAAACCGTAAAAATGAAGGGAAAAATATGGTGGAAGAAGCAAACAACAACATAAATTACAAGTGCCCCCACTGCCCATGCATATTCTTAACTAAAGCAGACCTGCAGAAACACATAAACTGCTTCGGCAATGTCAAAGAAGAACACGAGTTTTCTTACCGCAAAACTCACGGCAGACTAGAACACGGGTACGGCGAAGAATAAGCCTTAATCTACCCATAGCCTCATTTCTTTTAGTCCAAGACTTTGTTAACCGAAACCTCTAAATGTGCTCACTAAGGTATTTTTTCAGAAACGCGCCAAGGAGGGGCCGGTAGATCAGCTCGGTATGATCGCCGCGTTCGCAACGCGGAAGCCGCGGGTTCAAATCCCGCCCGGTCCACTATGTTTTTGCAAAAATAGCTTGATTTTAATTTACCCTTTAGCGTTGTCTGCGTTTGTTGACGACTAAACCGTTACTAAGAGCTTATGCAGCCTGGTCCTCAACCTTAACTGTTTTATATCTCAGGTTTTGCCTATCTTTCGGTTTCTAAGCGTAAGCACAACTGCAACGGAGACCGCTATGATGACCAGCGACAAGATTAATAACGATGGAAACTCTGGAACTGAAGACTTTGCGGTGAACACAATTGATACTTCATGGGTGCTGAAGCTGGTTGTGTACCATACGTAGTAGTTGTTGCTGTCTTGTGTGTAGCCTTGGTTTTGGGCATGTTGGTCGTCGATGTAGATTGTTGGTGTGGTTCCGTAGGTTACTGCGTTTTTTGGGATGGTTATGTTGCCAAAGCCTGTGGTGCCGCTTTCGCCTGTTACGGTGAAAGACACCGTTGTTGATGCGGCGGACTGGTTTGTTGTGATTGTGATGTTGGACATCTGGGTGCTGGTTATGTTTCCGCTGATTGCTAGGTCAACTGTTGCGCCACTACCTGTCGTTGCGGCGACGGTTGTCCCTGATGGTGTTGTTGTTGGCGTCGGCGTCGGTGTTGTCGTAGGTTCTTGGGAAACTAACGGGAAATACTCTTCATTCACCGCCGTAGTGCTGTTAACGTCAGGAGCGTAGGGAGGCTTGGAAAAGATTATACCGCCTATGGCATAAATTGCCCCATTCACAGCTACAACCCCCAAACCAGAGCGGGCAGTCAGCATCGGAGCACCAATCGTCCAGTTGCCTGTTTGGGGATCATAAATTTGGGTCTGGCCAAAACTCCCAACCAGTCCGGGTGCTCCCCCGATGACGTATATTTCTCCTGAAATTGTAGCTGCGCCTGCTTCATACACGACAGATGGCGGCAAATTGACAAGCTCATTGGGAAAGTTCCAAGTGTTATTTTCAACATCATAGCATTCGGCAGCCTCTCCGTAAACTGGTATCAAATAGCTAAATAGGCCGTAAAATATGTATATTTTGTTGTTAGATACTGCTGAAGCATACTCGCTTGTTCCCCATAGCGGGTCAGGCGCCATTGTGGTCCAAGAATTGCTTGCAGGATCATACACTTCATTAGCTGTTGAGTAAGTGCCATCATACGGTCCATTATTATTTGAGAGTGCTCCGTCGATAAGGTAGATTTTGCCGTCTACAACGTTAGCTTGCAGGTAGGCTCTTGCTGTAGGCATGGGCGCTCCAGTTTGCCAAGTGTTTGTTGCGGGGTTGTAAATTTGAGTTGTTGCAGTGCAATCAATTGGATTACCATTTGTGTCAAAGCCGCTGCATCCTCCGAAGACGTAGATCATGTTTTGGTAAGTTGCCATGGCAAAACCGTATTCCGCTGATGGGATGGGTGCCTTGCCGGTCCATGTGTCGGCTGATGGGTTGTAAAGGTAGGTTGAGTTAGGTGTAACCGCGTATATTTCCCCGTTTACTGCAACTGCCTGAACGTAGCCAGACGCAGCGGGCATGGGTGCTCTTTCAACCCAGAAGTTGCCTGAAGCCTTCGCAGGCTCAACCGCAACAACTAAAGAGCTTAAAAGAGCGAGCGTAACAAGAAGAAAAGCACCAAACTTATTCATTCATGCCACTTCTTCGCTAATAGTCTAATGCAAAAGTCACTATTAAACAATAATGTATTAGCTTGCTTAAAAGAATAAGACAGCGATTTTGTTATAGACGTTAAAGTAAACTGCCTGTTTACAGTATATTTGCGGCTCAATTTTTTGGCTCCACAGCACTTTTTCACGTTTAATGTTAAAAAAAGAAAGGGGGTTAGAGGTAGCTTACCTCTTTCGTTTATAGATTAGGTAGCTTGCAATCATAGTTGCTGCTATCAGTGTTGCAACCGCCATAGCTTCATAGTCGGATGAGTAATTGGGTGATGCAGCCTTAGAGGAAGATGTTTGTACAACGGTTGTGTCTTGTCCGCTTGGTTGACTCGGTGGTGCAGCGCCGCTGCCGACAGCCGCAATGATTGATATTTGTCCTGTGTCAGCCCACTCTAAAACATGTATAGCAGTTACTCCGTCAGGGTAAGTGCTGTTCAATGGCAGATACATGTTCCATTGCGGATACAATATGCCGTTTCCCCTGTCCTCCATGCTCAACGAAGCGATCGCTGGCTCATCGCAAAAAGTAAAGTTTGACACTGTCTGATTGTCTCCAGTAAGGTAAGAGTATGATTGGGTGGCATATTGCTTAGCGATCTGTATCGCTTCATTTTGGGGCACATTCACGTTCGCGTTGCCAACAGTGAAGAAGTTCCAGTTATCTTGGAAAAACGTTAACCCGCCATTCTGGAATGTCATAGACACCACTTTATAGTTATCTGTGATGCTGTTAACGGTGTATGTCCACTGCATTGATTCTGTGTTTCCAGAGGTGGATATTTGCTGGACAATATTAGCTGCCGCGTCTGTGGTATTTTGCAGTCGGCTAGCCGAGTTTAGCATGCTCGTAAAGGTCGGTATGTATGATGCTTGGCTAAAGTTTCGGTAGTTTTCAAGGAGGTTGTGGGCGGCGCTTAGAGGATCAGTTTGGCTTTGAGTGTAAAGCGGTGAACCCGAGATGGGGTAGAGTTTGCACCAGACCAAGATATCGTTTCTGAAGATTAAAATAACGTCTAAGTTGCTTCCCGTAGCTGTAAAGCTGTATTTTAATGCTTCCTCGTTAGGCACGCCTGAAGTAGCAGATATGTTGATGGCTTCCACCTGTACAGTGTACTTTGCCAAGTCAAGCTCAGCTACGTTGCTCATGAACGAGACAGCGTTTCGCGACATAGCCGAATCAGGCAAAGTTGCACTAGGACCTGGCAAGGTTCCAGTCACGTTACCTGAAGCAGAAGCAGATTGAGTAATTTCTTGTGAATGCACGTTAGGCAATGACATAAGTGAAAGCGTTAAGACTGCCAATAGAGTCAATGCTAAGCCAAATTTATTTAAAGAAGGATTCATCGCAATCACTCCTCCAATACATAGTAGATTGTCGGTAGCATCAAGTTGCCGTCGCCCCAAGGCATCATATAGACAGGGAAGGGAACGTTTGTCATAACGTTTTGGGCACCGACCGTACCGTTCGGATAGCTATATTTGGGACCCCCATCAATCCACTGGCCACCAACCCAATAACCTTGCGAGACAGTTATGTTACCTAATGTTAAAGTATTCCAATATGTCACTTCGCCGCCAATGTCATGGGGGTTGTTACTGCTAGTGCCAACCCAAAATGGTGAGGTTGAGAAGGTGCCTTGGCCGCCGTTGGTTACATATGATGTCATGTCAAGCGCTTCATTTATCGTAGTGTCTGGATACAGAGCATAGTAGTAGAGGCCTTCAAGCCAACCCTGGCAAGTATACCCGCCTTTTAGAGGATCAGTGAGCCAGGGCGACGAGTCACCCTCCCAAGGGGTGTTTATGAAGTTTTGACCGAATCCTATGAAGCAGTATCCTGAGGAGTCAGGTGTCCATTGGCCATTAGTAATACTGATGTCAAGCGTTTTAATTTTATCATCAGACCAGGCGTATGGCATATAACCGCTATTAGTATCGTTGATTCCGCTATAGCACGACCAGAGGAAAACAAACTTTTCGTATTGCGAGCCAATGCCAGAAATATCAGTTGAACTAGTAATATAAGCCTGGGTCGGGGGATCACTATAATTGAACAATTGGTTTGGTGGGTGGGTGTCATATCCAAAAATACTGGTAACACCCTGATAATAACTGCCGTGTCCTATGTAGAGTGTTGTTGCGAATGGAAAATAATCATCCCCGCTTTTGACAAGGTTAATGTCATCGTGTAAGTTTGTGTTTATCAATGCTGTCGAGGTGCTATCTCCATAGTTTTCTACTATGCCATAGGTATGGATAGCGCCTACAGGCATGCCATAGCCGTTTATAATAACTATATATTGTTGCTGGAAGAGATTGTCAATAAAGCTGGTTGCGTTGCCGATAGCCTGCTGTTCAGCGTAGGAATTGAGCCAATTAGTCGAGTAAAAATAGGCCGCTGGTAGATAGTTGTTGTCATAGTCTGCTTTTACCGTCGGAATACTTAGAGAGAGCAGAGAAAACGCGAAAGCTGAAATTAAAAATATAGCGATTGCCGCTTTTATGCTTTTACGCATTTTTTTGCCTTCTTTCTTTTTTTGCAAAAGAATCTTTATTTTTCTTTTGCTAATCTTCTTGTTTGCTGTCTTGCGTTAAATGATTTGTCGTCAAGTTAACGGCAAGTTGTGTGCTTAGGTTGCGTTTTTTTGCTTGCGTTTTGCAAGTTAATCAATTAAAAGCTGTTTTTGCAAAAAATTCCAAGTTTCCATCGAGGCTCATTATTAATTATCACAGATTTCCTTGAAAGTTTTTTGCTAAGAGCGAAATAGGGTTCAGCGATCGGACTTTAAAGCTACTATGTCTACTATTGGGCTACCTGCAGTTGAAGCTTTATGCATTGAGTTTGGGGCAATCTTACGCCAAATTGGGGAAACATGACTAGGTGCTGCATTGCTTCGATAAAGCCTTGGAAGCAAACCCAAACTACGCGAAAGCAGTGGTTCAACAAAGGCATATGCTTATATGAACTAAAACGGAACTGTGATGCTGCAACAAGTTTTCTCACGGCAGTGGTTCTATTCCTTTTTGCGGGTAACAAATCGTACTTTGATCAATCAGTTGAGGCGGCATTCAACCTTGGAGAGGGAGAAACAAAGGCTCACGCAATAGTCATTGACTCCACCATCCGTTACCTACACCGCGTAATTACGAAAAAAGAGTGCATTACCAAGAATAAGCGGCATCCATGAGCAGGACAGCATTGCTCAATTTATGCTTGCGGCTTTGAACGATGAAGACAAACCCATCGACAAAAGGGCATCATAACGGAAGCACTCGAAATCCTAAGAGCCGCCATCATCAATAAAACAAAAACCACAACTTGAGGCTTCTTCCTGTTTGCCCCAAGTTTTTCTCTATAACCCCCCAGCCATGAAACATTAAAGTTGCTAAAACAAACCGTTGGTGGAACTGTGACAGCCAAGTTTTCTTGGCAAATGGCAAAGACAGAAAACGCAAATACCCTGCAATTAATGGGAACAAAAAAGTATCCAAGCCAAACAAAGGCTTCGTTTCCTGCTCGACTACGTGAAACAAGTCGTAGCAGTAATGGCTCGCGCCAATTGGGGTCAAGCCCCCTCGAAATGATTCCTGAACCCGATTGCTATTACTTTTGGGTTGGTTTAGCTTCCAATTTCCAAGGCCAAATAAATGCGGTCTGACCTGTTCAGGTTCAAATCCCGCCCGGTCCACTCCCAATAGGGTTCAAGTCTCAATAAGCGTTAAATATCTGAAGCACATTACCGCTAATTATGTCTCCGCGGTTGAATGCCAAATATGATTTTTGCTTGAAGACCCTGATGTTAAGCGATGGTATGACAACATTTCAAGAGGTTCACGCGTAACAGCGGACGTTTACCTCAGGCGTCTTGGCTCGTTCTGCCGTAGTTTCGATACTACTCCAAAGAACCTCGCTGCTCATTCAGAGTCAGAACTGTACAACATATTGCTCGATCGAGTGTCCCAAATGGAAAAAAACGACAAGCTAGGAAGTTATATTGAATCCGAGCTTAAGTCTGTCAAATCTTGGCTCAGCCACAGCGGGAAAGATGTAAGAAAAAAGATCAGGATCAATGACGCTCGAGACGCTCCTTCCCTCAAAGATGAGCGGGTCCCTACAAAAGAAGAGCTTAGACGAGTGTTTCTTTCAACCGACAAGAAAACAAGGGTGGCCTGTGTGCTTGTTGCGCACTCCGGCGTGCGTATACAAACAGTCGGCAATTACCAGGGAGATGATGGGTTACGGCTTGGAGATTTTCCAGAATTGGAAATCGAGTCTGGTTCTGTATGCTTTAAGCAAAAACCTGCATTGGTGATTGTGCGCAAGCCTCTTAGTAAGGCGCGTCATCAGTACTTTACCTTTTTGAGCGAGGAGGGCTGCGAGTACATTCAAGATTACTTGGATGAAAGGATTGCTGAAGGCGAAGAACTCACGTTGAAGTCGCCTTTGGTTACTCCAAAGCTGAAAATGAAATCTTTCATAAGATCTAACAACGTGGGCGACAACATCAGAAGCGCTCTGAGGTCTGCCGGTCTTGAATGGCGACCGTATGTTTTGAGGCCCTATTTTGACACGCAACTGATGCTTGCCGAATCAAAAGGTTTAGTGCTTAGAGATTACAGGGCTTTTTGGATGGGCCCCAAGGGCGACATTGAGAATAGATACACAATCAACAAAGGGAGACTCCCCGAATCGGTTCTTGATGATATGCGGACGTCCTACGAGAGAAGCCAAGAATTTCTCCAGACCAAAGGGAGCAACGAAAAAACAAGCGAGGAAAAGCTTAGAGAAAGTTTTCGAAAACAGCTACTGTTGGTTGCCGGTTTCGGTCATGAAGAAGTGGATAAGGTGGATGTGGCTTCGATAAGCGACGAAGAACTGCAGAATATCGTAAGAAAAAGACTCCTAGGCGGACAAGTGACGAACGGAGCTTCCCGGAAAGTAATCAGCGTTGCTGAAGCCAACGATTACTTAGCAAAAGGCTGGGAATACGTCGCAAAGATCTCAGACACCCAAGTAATAATCAAAATGAACCACGACACAAACGTGTAGTCATGCTATAGAATCTTTCCCTACCCGTTGCAAGATAATCATAATATGGTTTATCGGTTAATCTTACCCCTTTCGCTTCGCGAAAGAGGATTACTAATCACGTTGCGCCTTCTCAATTGTTTTGTCCATTCAAAATACGCCTGGTAACTTTTACGCATCTCAGTTCCCGCCTGATCCAGCATCTCAACGACAAATTTGGTTCTGCCACTCCTCAACAAAGCACACAGAGATTTCTATGTCACATTCCTCTTTCGGGTAAATGTTTGAACCCAAATATTAAGAGGCAAAATAAAAGGAAAGAGAACCCAGAAGTTTATATTAAGAGAACAAATAGCGCGAAAGGTAAAATGGAGATTTCAAGATTGAAGGCCTTTGTTGAAGAAGCCTTTCCCCAGGGGGCGCCTCTGAAAGAAATTCTGAGGAAGGAAAACGCCGAGCTAAGTTTAGATTTGTTTTTGGCTAGGGTCCCGATCTGGCTTCAGCTCAGTAAGCTCAAAAATCCGGAGGGAAAATTCGATGAATACTAAAATTCATCAAATCCAGCAGCCCTTTGCCTTCAGTTTAAGGAAGCGAGCTCGAAAGGTTCCAAGTGAATCGAAACTTGCTAGCCGGAGGAATTAAATTTCCATCTTCATCTGGCTCAAGCGATGAGTGGTCCCGGCTGAGCCCACTTTTATTATTATCTATCTTATAGGCTCGAAATCCAAGTTGATTGGTTTTCAAGTAATATTATAGAAACTGTCATGCAGTGGGCATATGGTCTACGTGGATCACAATGTTTAGTTATCGCAAGAATGCTTATTAATGAGTGAGTACTTACTCATTATAAGTGATTTCGACGATGCGACCGAGAAGTGATGAAAAACGGAAGGCGATCCTTGATGCTGCATTAGCGGTTTTCGCCGAAAGGGGGTTTTGGTCAACACCGACATCGGAAATCTCGAAGGTGGCTGGGGTGGCCGAAGGCACATTATTCACCTATTTTAAGACCAAGGGCATCCTTATGAACGAACTTTACTGGGAGCTGAAGAAGGATTTCTCCAAAGTGGTGCTAACTGGATTCCCAACAGATGGAGATGTTCGCCGCAGGTTACAGCACATCTGGAATAGCTATGTGAGATGGGGCGTGTCCAACCCGGATAAAATCAAGGTCTTGGCCCAGTTGCGTCACTCGGAAAAGATTACCGACGAGAGCATGATGATTGGTAATGAGCCGTTCGTCGAGGTTGAGAAGCTGAGGCAGGAGTGCTTCGAGAAACGGTTGATGCGGGAGTATCCCAGCTCGTTTATTGAGGCTATAATGGTCAGTCTGGCAGAGACCACGATAGGGTTCATTTTAAAGGACAGAGATTCGAAGGAAGACTATTGTGAAGAAGGTTTCGAGGCGTTCTGGAGCAGCGTCATGAGAGCCTAATTTTTTCAGGAGTGAATGATTGATTAATCAGACAAATATGGAGAAGAGAGACATGCCAAAAAATGAGAACAAAATACAGAGATCTAATAAAACGGTAAACAAAGCAGCGCTAGTAACTAGTGAGTCATCAAGTATAGGTGCTGCGACCGCCCTACGATTAGTTGCAGCTGGGTTCACCACCTATGTTGCTGCGCGCAGAATCGAGAAGATGGAGGGCTTGAAGGGCAGAGGGGTCAAGGTCATCGGTCTGGATGTTACCAATGAGGCATCAATAAATGCCTGTATAAAGAAAGGAGGTTATCATCATGAAAGATAAAGTCATCATCATAACCGGCGCCAGTGATGGCATCGGGGCAGCAGCCGCACGGCTACTGAAAGCTCAAGGCGCTCACGTTGTTATTGTTGGTCGATCATCTCAAAAGACCGAAAAGGTAGCGAGCGAGCTTAACGTCCCCTTCTATCTTGCTGACTTTACAAGGTTAGATGATGTACGAACGATAGCCGCCCAGCTTAAAAAGGACTTTCCACGGATTGATGTGCTGGCTAATAATGCAGGCGGAGTTATGGGGGGCGAACGAATGCTAACTGTTGACGGGCACGAAATGACCATCCAAGTTAATTATCTTGCACCATTCCTTCTGACAAATCTGCTGCTTGATACGCTCATCGCTTCAAAAGCCAGCGTCATCGCTACGGGAAGCCTCGCTCACACAGGGGCAGGCAAGCTTGACTTGGACGACATCGATATCGAGCATGGCTATAAAAGACAGAGTGCCTACGGCAAAGCTAAGCTTATGGATATTCTGTTCACGAAAGAATTGCATAATCGATACCATGCACAAGGTATAGCGGCCGTAGTATTCACTCCAGGTACAGTGAGAACCAGTTTTTCTTCTGAATTTGGTGGTGGCTGGAGCTTTGTATATACAACATTCATCAAGCATTTTCTTCTTTCCCCAGCTCAAGGTGCTGATACCATGGTGTGGCTGGCTACATCTGAGCCGGGTAAAGATTGGCAACCCGGTGAATACTACCAGAAAAGAAAGGTCAAGAAACCTAGCAAGCAAGCCCAAGATGCAAAGCTCGCACACGATCTCTGGGAACTGTCAGCTAAGCTGACTGAACTTAAGTAATTTTTGAGGTCTTTTATGTCGTTTTCAGAGGTAGCGATCGTGAAAGGGGAACAAGGCCATGAGCCCGTTTTTAAGGCCTTAGACCTGATTGACTATAAAACTGCTCTTCAGGGGAAGGACAAGGTACTGATCAAAGTAAACTTCATCACAACCAAAACATGGGACACGGGCGCCACAACAGACCCCATCGTGGTGGAAGCCATACTGCAAAAACTCGCACAATTGCCGGTTAAGCCATACGTTGTAGAATCTGACGCTACCATGACTAACGCTGACGAAGCCTTTCAAGCCACAGGCATGAAGGAAATGTGCGAGCGTAACGGAGTTGAATGCCTCAACCTCCGGCACGTTGAAGACAAAGTCACATTGCAAATCGCAAACGGCGAAACCTTAGACAGTATCACGGTTCCACGCATAGTAACAGAATCGGCTATAATCAGCGCTGCCAAACTCAAGACACACATGATGACGAGTGTGACGCTTGGCATGAAAAACCTTTTCGGGCTGCTTCCCGACAAGATGAAAGCCAAATACCACCTCAAAGGCATAAGCAAAGTAGTCGTCGACATAACGAGTGTCATCAGACCTGCGTTAACTGTTATAGACGGTTTCGTAGCGATGGAAGGCAGAGGGCCAAGTAACGGCACACCCGTTCAGATGAACCTCATTATCGCGGGAAAAGACGTAGTCGCTACAGACGCTACAGGCTGCCGCGTTATGGGAATCGACCCTCACAAAATAAAACATATAATGAGAGCAAACGAAAAGGGCATAGGCAACATCGACAACATCAACATCATAGGCGAAAAATTAGAAAGCGTCACCCGCCAATTCAAAACCGCCAAAATCCTATAAGTTGCCAACCACTAACCAAACCGAAGACTCCAATCTTACACCTATCAACTTTCGCGCAGTCAATGTGGTTATTCTTGAAAAAGAGGTTGAAGTTAGCAAAATCTCAGTTGAACGGTAAAAGACTCTCATGCTCGAAAAAATCTATATAAAGAATAAAAATCAGCTTTTTAATTTAGGGACAAGCAAGCGCGCTTAATAGAAACCTTATCAAGAGTGATAGTACATGGAAATAAAGACCATAGCGCACATTTTCTTGATTGTGTCATTATTCTCAGGATCTTCGACGCCGGTCTTGCTAGCGTTGGTGACGAGAGTTAACCTGTTTGAATTCTTTTTTGTAGCCTCAGCCGCGGGAGTCTGTTCAAGCATGGCACTTGTCATCATGAGGAGAAAAGTACACAAGCTTAGGCTCTTTTTGAAAAACAGGAGAAAAATCGCGTTTGCCGCAATTGCTGGGGTTCTCAGCTTTATTCCCATAGAATATGGCATAGAGTTTTCCGAACATTACATAACTCCAGCGTTAACCACGGTCATATTCAGGACTTCGCCGTTACTCATGCTCGTACTGTTACCGACGTTGTTAAGAGAACGGCTTACTAAATATCAGATAATTGCCCTATCCCTTGGCTTCTTCGGTCTCTATATTGGAGTCACTGGAGGAAATCTCATAAGTATTAGCCAAGCGGAGTTTGGCGCGGTAGTGTTTATGATTGTGATGGCTTTCGTTTATGCGCTTTCGAGCGTCATGGTTAAAAGAGACGTTTTTAATTTAGAAGTGTTTTTTGTGGTTGCAAACCTGGCTTTCTTCTTTTTTGCAGGCATAGCTTTCGTTGCAGCTGGAATTCCACTTGCTCCTCTGAAAGTGGGGGATGTCTTGTTGGCTGTTTACATAGGTGCGTTCTTGAACGTTTACAGCTTCTACATGTACTTCTATTCTTTCAGAATATTGAAGACAACCTTGGTCACGAACACTTATCTTTTTGCCCCGTTCATAACGTTCGTTTACTTAGCCATTGTTCTTGGAGCAGCAATAAAACCGTACTACTTGCTAATAGCAGGCGCGGTTGCGGTAGGCATGGTTATCCAGCAATTGGACAAACGCGGCGGAACATATTTGCCTACAGGAAAACACCCTCAAGTACGTAACATGACAATATCTGATGTGACTGCTGTCTTCGAAAGTTCAAAGATAGACACAGTGGCATCTGCCATAGAACGGGGAGAAAAGGTTCTTGCAACAAAGTTTAACGCTAAAAACAGGCCTTTAGTGGAGGGACTTCTCAATTCAATTGAACCCAAGAATGTGTTTTCAGGTTCGCAAAAATCAGGAGCACGGGAGGTTGCTTTTATTAGATATCGCTTGAAGGCAGGCAAAAGCGACGTTATCCTCTTTAAGGCGGGTCCGCCTGAGGAAGTTGAGAAACTCTTTGCAAATATTGAAGACACACTATCGAAAGACGCGGTAGACCAAGTTTAGACACGTACTAATTCATGAATTTCCACATTTGCTTCGTGAGAATAAACTGCATTATTCATATGAGGTTCTTCCGTAGTCCAGCCTAAGGTTGACTTCCACATCTGAGAGTTCAATTTTTCTTGTAATGCTTGGGATTCACACCCCAAGCAGACCGTGTAAAAACTTGGAGCTAGAAACGAAGTGCACTTGACTTCAACTCTCGTCTAGCACCTGGTCGCTACTTGTGTCTTGCCTTTCATACGCCTTCACCAAAACTATTAGCGTTCCAACTTCAAGAATATTGATGGTCCTTCTCATGTTGTAGGCGATATTATTCCAGGTGGCGTTTGCAAAAGGGCGTTAGTTCCGCCATTTAGGGATGGAGAAATAACTATGGAATTAAAATTTAGCGCTAACTTGATTATTTGATTTATGTCTTTCGGAGTTATAAGTGGGGCATCTGCAGGCAAGACTAAAACCGATTCTGCAGCGTTTCGAATGCACCATTTTGTGGCTTGATCAAGTGCCTGATTTAGGCCTTCTTGTGCTTCCTTAAGGAAAGTAATGCCAAAATCTTTTGCGAATCTTTGGACAGTTGGGTCAGAGCTTATTACAATGGTCTTGTTAACCTTTGAAGACTTGAGGGCACCCAAGACATCTTGAAGCATAGCTAATGTAAGGAAGCGCCGCTCTTGAGAGGTGAAAAGTGTGGAGAGCCTTGTTTTCGATTTAAAAAGGGCTTTCACTGGTGCTACAAAGAAAGTTGACATGCTTCCACCATTTTGAAGATTATTCAAGGCTAGCATAATTTCAAATAATCGGCAATTACTAGAGTTAGGATATCTCTCTGTTCTTAGAAGTTTTTAATTTTTGCGTTAAACGCAACGGCGCTTGTAATATTGCTTTCACTTCGCAGCGCAGGGAATTGGCAATGCTGCATCATTCTTTGCAAGCTGATTCATTCTTTGGAATGTCAATATTAATGCATTATTGATTACGATATCCACACTGATGCCCAGTCTATGAGCTGCTTCCTCGAGCTTCAAATAAAATTGTTTTTCTACAAGTATAGTTGCAAAATTGGTATTTGAATAGCTTAAGAGTTTTGCTACCCTCTCTGAGGGCGCTGAAAGTAACTCATCTTCGATGGTTGTATGACCTGCAATTTTATCCTCATAAATGCTTTTCTGACTTTTTGGTCCTCCGAAACCTGGTCTTACTTTTAATTCGTCAGAAGCATACTTCATAACCCATCTATAGCTCATTCCAGTTTTCTGAACAATTTTTTTAACGAGTTCGTTATGAGATACTCCTTCCTCAAGATAAAGTTGGCCCAATTCATCTAGCATCTCAGTTTTCTCCGATGACGGAACGTTGCGTCGACATACATTACTTACGAGTCTAAGTAACAGCAAGTGTTCTTCAGATTCCACGCCTGGAACCTCAACCTTAAACCAGTTTGGATCTGCCTTGAGACGATGCTTGCCATCAATTACTCTTCCATGCTTGTCTATCAATACAGGATAAAGTTTGCCGAGAACTGCGGCGCTGACTTTAAGATCAGATACCATTTTCCTTTCGGTCGCTTTGTTAGCAATTGACCTACTCAATCTTATTTCCCTGTGGAACTTAGTAGAAAGGACTTCTATTTAAAAGCGCGAGCTCGCTAGTTGCCTAAGAGAAGAACCTGGGGAAGAGGCTTGGCGCAAAGAATGCCTTTCATTATTCACGGAGTGGCTTGAAAAATGGTTCGGCAAACTCTAATCTTTCTTAAATATTTTTTTCTTTTTCATGTCTTGACAGCTTTTTCTAGCTCTGTTAAATCAGCTATAATCTGTTTGTTAAAGTGCTGCATTTTTCATGTTTTCACCTTTTTGCATTGCTCATAACGGTAACGGCTCCGCACAAGGCGCTCCATCCACTTTGTGCGCACTCTGGATTGGTCAGTTTTTTCACTTTTCCATTATACATATGCCTTTGCCTGGCTTTGTGGCGAACGCTGTTGCCTCGCAACCAGCAGACTTGAATCCTTCCTTCATGGCTGCTGCAACCTTAGCTGCAATAGCTTGTTTCTTGTTAACTACTGCTATCACGGCAGGTCCTGCGCCACTTATAGTTACTCCGCATGCACCAGCGTTTAACGCGTTTTCCTTGACCTTTAGGTATCCTGGGATTAGGAAAGTTCTGGCTGGCTCAATTATGGAGTCATGCATTGACTTTCCAATGAGTTCTACGTTGCCTGTAGCGAAGCCGCTTGCCATGGCGGCAGCCTGTCCGACGTTATAAATGAGTTTTTCCAAAGGAACCGTTCTGGGCACGACTAAACGGGCTTTCTCAGTCTTGTTGGTTGGTGTGTTAATATGCGGGAAAGCCACGCAGCATTCCATATCTGAGGGCGCTTTTAAGCAAACGATTTCCACTGGATTGTACGATTTTACAATCACGAAGTCTCCGCAAACGGCGGCTGCAACGTTATCTGCGTGTTCACATCCAGCGGAGGCAACCTCACCCTTAGCGGCAAACTGAACTAACTCTTCGTTGCTCAATTTGAGGTTAAACATGTGATTTAAGCCATATGCCACGGCTGCGGCTGAAGCTGCGCTACTACCCAAGCCTTTGCCCGGCCAAATGCCCTTCTCAATCGTTATGCTGAGACCTGTTTTCAGCGAGAACTCCTGTAACATCAGGTTCGCGACAACGCCCGCTGTATTCTTCTCAGGCACTGCGGAGATGGTTTCTGCTGAGAAGCCGGAAACTTGGATTTTCACACCCGCTGTTGTCCGAACCATGGTGACTTTATCGCTTGGCTTTTCCAAGGCTAATCCGAAAACGTCAAAGCCCGAACCCATGTTAGCGCTTGTGGCAGGCGCTTTCACACTGATCTTGCTAAGCGGCATTATTTCATCTCAGCTTGAAAGTCTTTCCTTGAAAAAAAGTTCATAGGCAATTGTTGATTTACCTCTGATAGTCAGCTCGAAACGGTAATTTCAATATTCCCGCGAGGAATTGACAGAAACCAGTATTTAGTCATAATTTAAGATAATCGATGTAGCTTAAAAAACCTACTAACAAAACTAAAAAATTGTCAAGAACTCCCACACAAAAAAGTTAGATTCGCCAAGGGCACACTAAACTAAAAACGAAAAGCATATTCACTATTATTCTTTCAAAAAAGACACAAGAAACCTCCAAAAAAGGAAAAAGCTAAACTGCGAAGTTGGTCACATAATCACGAAAAAATGTATGCTTCGCTATTCAGTTTTCCCATATATTTTGAAGGTCTTTACAATGAGGATTCCTTGGAAGCACCAGATCTACTCAGGGGTTGTTGGGGCGATTACCCGGGGGTATCCGGGACGTTCTGCGCCCCCGATCTGCTGATCGGACCAAATGGTAAAACAAATGGTAAAACTCATCTAAGGACAGCCTTTGTTCATAGGTTGCTTTTACCTAAACTCTCCATCCGAACATCGCCCTCCTGAGCTATGTGAAAGTTTTCAAGTAATTGACCAAGTTAGGGGAATTCATTCACAAAAAGGGAACCGCTTGTCGGGGGGGCCCCCATTGAAGTGAGATACTTACATTGCAACCACAATGATCGTAGCAAAATGGCTACATTACAGTAACTTTTATACGAGCAAAATATAGTCCTAGTTATCATGACAAGATTGGGAAGATGCTATTACAAATACTGGAGTCTTTGTCGTATATTTTGTTCTTGGAGAATATGATTCGTCGTCTTGAATAGATCTAGGAATAGAAAAAAGTTCTTGAAAAAACTGGAAAGTGTGACTAACATGAAAGAAGTCGAGAGAACAAACACGCAAGTTGTGCCAAAATATTGAAAAGTGGATCAACGGATAGAGATTTGACACGCGCAACTGCGCCAATATTATTAGTTACGTATAAGAATATTCAATATTGCAGTGTGGAAGCAGAGATGGTTAGCATAAAGAACGCTGAGGAATTGTTAAAGAATGCAGATGCAGAAATTGACCGAAAAGCACGAGAACTAGCCCTAAACGCTCTTGGCGTAGCTTTGGAAGCTGTAGACCCTAAAATCATACTCAAGTCTAAGGTACAAGTGAAAGGCAATACGTTGAGAATTGGAATTTTTTCTTTCAATTTAGCTGAGTTCAAAAACATCTTCGTTGTAGGCGGTGGCAAAGCCAGTGGATATATGGCTGAGGCTTTGGAAGAACTCTTAGGAGAACACATAAAAGACGGAGCCGTAAACGTGCCCTACGATCGTCTTCCATATCAGACACGGAAGATAAAGCTTCAACGCGCCAGTCATCCTATCCCTGATATTTCAGGCGTTAAAGGCACAAGTCGCATGCTGGAATTAGCAAGCCAAGCTAAAGAGAACGACCTCATAATTTGTTTATTGTCTGGTGGTGGATCAAGCTTAATGCCTAAACCATGTATGGGTGTCTCTCTAAGAGATAAGCGGAAAGTAACAGACGCGTTGCTGAAATCTGGGGCTACTATCAATGAGATAAATGCCGTTCGCAAACACATCTCAGATTTTAAGGGCGGATGGTTGGCAAGAAGAGCCTATCCAGCAACAGTTATAAATTTGATTCTCTCTGATGTTGTGGGTGACCCATTGGACACAATAGCTTCAGGTCCAACTGTACCCGACCCAACAACCTTTCAGGACGCCGTTGAAATCTTGAAAAGGTACGGGCTTTGGAGTGAAGCCCCCACTTCGATAAAAAAAGTCTTGCTCAACGGCAAGAGAGGGTTAATTCAAGAAACTCCGAAAATTGGCGACAATACGTTTAATCAAGTTCATAACATAATCGTCGGAAATAACCTGACCTCTAGTCTCGCAGCCTACAATAATTTTCGGAACAACAAGCTTCATGCTATGCTTTTGTCATCGTGTCTTGAGGGCCAAGCTAAAGAGGTCGGCATAATGTTTGCTTCAATTGCTAGAGAGATAGCTACATCCGGAAATCCTGTTCCTAAACCCGCTGGCATAGTTGCTGGTGGAGAAACCACGGTCAATGTTGTCGGAAAGGGAAAAGGGGGAAGAAATCAGGAAATCGCCTTGGGGGCTACGTTGAAAATTGACGGCATTGATGGAGTGGTTGTTGCATCTTTAAGCACCGACGGTGTGGATGGACCAACAGATGCTGCTGGAGCCATAGTCGATGGAAAAACTATGCTTCGAGCGCATAAACTAGGATTAAACCCGAGAGAGTTTTTGGCGGAAAACAATTCCTACTCTTTCTTCTCTAAACTTGGCGACTTGATTTTTACCGGACCGACAGGCACTAACGTTTGCGATATTTCAGTGATTGTAGTTCTCTAACCTTCTATGTGAGATAACCTTTAAAATGGGTTATTTTTGAGACTTCGGCGAAGCTGAAAACAAACAGGGTGGATGCGCTTATGCTTGCAAACCTGCTCATAGGAGGTTATATCGCCAAGAGCTATGTACCTTCAAGGCGTGTCATGAGCCTGAGAGAGAGAGCGCGCTTACAGCACAACAGAGGGGAGAGAGTAAGCCTATAATTCTAACCTACAAATTAACGGCACGAAAATCTTATTTATATCAAGGCTGAATAATAGTGGCGAATAATGGGAAGTTTGGAAAACCATATGACAAAACGAATTAAAGCGGGTTTGATTGGGGCTGGATTCATAGGTCCGGCTCATCTAGAGGCTGTGCGTCGCTTGGGATTTATTGATGTCATAGCAATATCGGAACTCAATCAGGATCTAGCTGATTCTAAAGCAAGACAACTCAATATTCCAAAGGCTTACGGGGACTATCACGACCTTTTGGCTGACAAGGAGATCGAAGTGGTTCATAATTGTACTCCCAATTACATGCACTACGCGGTGTCAAAGTCGGCAATTGAAGCTGGAAAGAGTATTATTTCTGAGAAACCGCTTGCGATGACTTCGAAGGAGTCTGCCGAACTCGTGGAATTGGCCCGAAAAGAAGGTGTGTTGAACGCGATTAATTTTGTCTATAGATATTATCCCCTTGTCCAGCAAATGAGAGGGATGATAAGTCAGGGGCAACTGGGGAAAATCTATTTGGCGCACGGCTGTTATCTTCAAGATTGGCTTCTTTTTGATACGGATTATAACTGGAGGATCGAGCCGGATATAGGTGGAAAGTCACGAGCGGTTGCCGACATCGGATCACACTGGTGCGATCTAATCCAATTTGTGACAGGGCTGAAGATAACTGAAGTGATGGCGGACTTGAAGGTAGCCATTCCTACGAGGAAAAAGTCACGGGTTACGGTAGACACTTTTGCCGGAAATAGGAGCGAACACGATGATTATGAGTTAAAAACTATTGTGACTGAAGATTATGGTGCAATCTTGTTGACTTTTGAAAACGGAGCGAAGGGAACTTTTTTGGTCTCTCAAATAAGCGCGGGAAGAAAGAATATGTTGTTGATTGAAGTGGATGGGTCCAAGTCGGCGGTAGCTTGGAACCAAGAAGAACCAAACGAATTGTGGATAGGGAAACGAGATAGTCCAAACCATCTTCTGGTGAAAGACCCATCTTTATTGATTTCAGAAGCCAAAGGCTTCGCAGATTATCCCGGAGGACACCCGGAAGGCTACGCAGATGCATTAAAAATGTTAATGAAGAATGTATATACGTCCATCATCAACAAAAGCGAAGACCGTCGTGTGCCGGCTGATTTTCCGACATTCGAGGATGGGCACCGTGAAATGCTTATTGCCGACTCTATCGTTCGAAGTCATGAAACAAGAAGATGGGTCGGTGTGGAGTATCCATGAAATCTGCAGCATTTCCTTCTCATGAAGCATCCAGTGTAATATCGAGTCCGGAAGCATTTAGAATAAATTGCTCAAATATGTGAACTGATGGAGACATTGAAATTAAAATAGGGATCTTCACCATTCTTTTTGGCAATAGGTCGCTGGAAGATGTTTTGGGTTATGTTTCAGAGCTTGGATATGAAGCTATCGAATCCTGTGTGGAAAGGCAAAAATCATTTAGACATCAATGAAATCTTGAGAGGTGGAGCAACCGCGTTTAGGAAGAAGATAGAAGAGTACTCCTTGACGATTTTCTGCTTTGAGCAATCACTTAAAGGGGCACTTGTCCTTGGGTCTTTAGACAAGTCCACTGACTCTTGGTTTCAAGGCAATCCTGAAGAGAAGGTAAGGTATGGAATAAGCCGCATAAGGAAAACCGCAGAGGCAGCAGCTGCTTTGGACGTATCAGTTGTGAATGGATTCATAAGTTCTCCAAACTGGGGCTCATGGTTTATCTATCCACTAGTGAATGAACAAATATACGAAGAGGGATTCCAACTTTTTCTGAGCGATGGGGGAGAGATTTTTTGATTTCTTTAACAAATACAACATCAAATTTGCCCTCGAAGTTCGCCCACAAGAACACGCGTATAACATAGAAACGGCAAAAAGGCTGCTCGAGGTCGTGAATTACAACAAGGCGTTTGGATTCAACTTTAATCCCTCTCACTTTGTTTGGCAGCTTATTGATCCTGTTGTTTTCATCAAGATATTCGCTGACCGCATATTTCACTGTCACGCAAAAGACGGGGAGCTTGTGAAGGAGAATCTGTCGACTTCGGGTTGTGTCTCAACAGGTTCTTGGCAACAATCCGGATAGAGGTTTCAGATTCAGAGTGCCAGGTTGGGGTGTAGTTCCTTGGAGACGCATTATCACTGCATTGGCTAAAATTGGCTACGACTACGTTTTGAGCTATGAGCACGAAGATCCTGTACTAAGTGCTGAAGACGGATGTGTAAAATGCATTGATTTTCTTAGACTTCTGATAATCAGAAAGCGGCTTGAAAAAGTCTGGTGGTAGAGTCAGATGGATTGCGGGAGGCAGATCCTTATTCGTAGCGTTATGTGTGCGGCGCTTTCAAATAGGCGAAAATATGATGATCGAAAGTGTGTCCAGCTCCAAATGCTCCTGCCACTAACTTGCTTTTGATTTCGTATTTGTCTCCACAAGAAGCTATTACTAAAAATCTTTTTTACAGTTTTTAGGTTGTCGTGTTTGTCATTTCTTGTTCTTGTTAACGGTGGACACGCATCGAGATTTGATCTCGAATTCCCGACGACCAATGTAGGATTAATGCAGTTTGATAAAGCTTTTATTCGGTCGGTTTTGACTTAATAAAGTCGGCGATAGTTGTGGGCGAGAAAGAATATGTGGTAGGCGTTGACGTTGGTGGGACGTGGACAAGAGCAGTTCTTCTTAACATAAAAAGCAATTCGGCAGAAAAGATCAAGGAAAAGGTTGATGCACGCTATGATACAGCAATAAGCGGACAGATAATCAAGATGATTCACACCCTTTGCCAAAGAAGCGGTATTGACTCGTCGTCCTTGGAGGGTATAGGTATAGCTTCGGCAGGGCCTCTTGATGTTAAAGAAGGTGCCCTGATCAGGCCGACAAATCTTCCTTTTGAATATGTTTCTCTTGTAAAGCCAATCAAGAAGAAGTTGAATGTTCCGGTATACTTGGTTAACGATTGTACGGCCGCAGTTTTAGGCGAAAAAGAGTTTGGAGGAGGCAAAGGAATTAGCAATCTGTTTTATGTGGCAATAGGCACAGGGATCGGAGGGGGAGCAATAGTAGATGACCATCTTTTAATGGGTAAGGATGGAAACGCCGTTGAGATAGGTCACTTCACGATAGATTATGAAGGAAAGCTAGTGTGCGGCTGTGGAAGACGTGGCCACTGGGAAGCCTATTGTTCGGGCAGGAACATTCCGCACTTTGTCGAATTGAGAATGAAAGAAATGGGAAAAACCGCTATAGAAAGCAGCCTGATCTTTGGCGAAATTGGCGGAAATATCTCTAGGTTGAGTTCGGAGATCCTGTTTGAGGCAGCAAAAAATGGAGATCACTTGTCTCTCCAGTTTATTAGAGAAATTGGAGTTCTAAACGCTATAGGATTCGCGAACGTGGTAAACGCCTATGACCCATCCTTAATACTAGTTGGTGGCACGGTCGCCTTAAAAAACACCGAGCTTGTATTGCCGTATATCAGGAAATACATAACTGATTATGCACTGAACAGAATACCCGAGATAAATATAACTCCACTTGGCGATGATGTAGGCGTCTATGGAGGAATTGCCGCGGTTCTCAGATTTGCTAACCCTTCGAGATAGTTGAATATAACCGAAAAAAGTCTTCTCTCGTTATTTAGTTCTAAGAGGGACCTACTCGTCAACGTAATTTTTTTACGAGCAAGCGATTCAATTGAGCGCGTCTGTGAATACTTTGCACTACAAAAATGCTGAAATAATAGGTAACTTAAAAGTATTTTTGAGATATTTGTCCTGAAAATATTCGTTTGAAGGTAATTTCGCTCCATCAAAATACTCTGCGCAGAATACTTCTTTTACGGTGGAACTTAACTTAAAGGTTCAACGAAAAAACATATGAGTGAAAAAACCAAGGGCTCGATGCAGTAGCAAAAACAAGAATAGATTTAAGGATACATATTTGCGTGGTTAAGACAAGATCGGCAGGAGTTTGTACACTTATGATGGTGACATATGGGTAGGATTGATGACAGTCAAGGAAGCTATTGAACACGCCGCGGGGCTTGACGTGGAAGGGATAGAATTCTTTGACAAAATGCACTTGCCGAACTATCCACACCCAACGGCGTATGATCTACTGGGCCTCAAAGAATATGTTGAGTTTTTTGGTATGGCAGTTTCATGCTACTCATTTTACATTGACACTTTGATCCATTCGGAAAAGAAAGCTACTTTCGAAGAAGAAGGCAAACAGGTCAAAGACGCCCTTGGAGCAGCCAAAGTTCTTGGCGCAAAAATCGTTAGAGTTGCAGAGCAAGCAGGTTCACTGGCTAACGATTCAATACATCACCCTAGCAGAAAGATATGGCTTAAAAATGGGCGTCGAAACACATTCGCCAATCCCAGCTAAACTAATATTTGGAGAAAAAGAAACAGAAGATAATCCCGCGCGCTGCCTTGTCCCGAAATTGGTGTAAAATGATGGTGTGGGAAGTGTTAAAGGTGGGCGGCGCTTATGCCATTTTATGAGCGCCTTGGTTTGTGGGTTGGACGTGCATAAGGATTCCACTTATGCGACTATTTTGAATACTGAAGGAAAAGTAATCAACGAGATGAGAATGAATAATGAGGAAGTGCTGTCGTACCTATCGCACTTTAACGTTGGCAAGTTTGCTATGGAAGCTTCAACGCCCGCAGCGTCGTTGTATCGGCAGTTGGCGAGTAAAGGCTTTGACGTTGTGGTTTCTCATCCAAAGAAGACGCGTTACATAGCAGAAGCTAAGATTAAAAGCGACAGGGTTGATTGCAAGACTATTGCAGAATTGACGAGGTTAGACGCTTTGCCGTTGGCTTATGTGCCTGATAAAGGAACTTCCATGCTGCGAGAACAAGTTCGACGAAGGGCCTTTCTGGTCCGAGAGCGAGTCAATGTAAAAGTCAAGATCAAGAGTTTCTTGACTTACGAAGGCTTGAAGTGGCCGCTAGACCATGACTTGTTCACTAAGAAAGGAGTAGAGTGGCTTCACAGTCTGAATTCAGAGTTGTTATAGAAAAGAAGCAATAGCCATTGTATTTCGAGTCCCTTGGAAAATATGTGAGATATGCTTAAGAGTTCCCAAGGTGTTCGATGAAGGACTAATAGAAGGCGAAAGAATGTTATCAAGAGATTGTGATGGTTGCACTCAGTTGCACGTTTGCAGTGGGCGCTATCAACTAGTTAAGAAAGACGGAAAAGTCTACTGTCCTGACGGAACAACACATCTAGTAGATGCGTCTAGTATCCCTCAAGATGCTGATATGCGTGGTAAGCATTAGTAGTGTTCCATTAAATCCCATAATACTCAGAAAAAAAAGAAAGAGAGAAAACCACTTTTGAAAATTCAGTATAGTAATTGTTACATTCAAATTCCTTCGGATAATGTTGAAATGCTCAAGTTAGCTAGCGCAGCCCTAGAATTTTTTACTGATTATTTCAAGAACAAAGAGAAGACCTTGGAGACCCCAACCAAATGAAGTGCGCGTGTGGCGAGTTTGCGAATGTCTGGGAAGGCAACAAGAAAGAGTGTACTGGATGTTATCTTAAGCGGATGCGAGGAAACAACAAATGAACCTGGAAGGCAAGCGCGCGTCTGTGGACAGTGATGCGCTCAGGGATAAGGAAGTGAATTCGCAGCGTGGAAGAGCAACAACAGGAACAGAAAGATCAAAGGACTCGAAGATCATGGGAAACGTGAAGTTTGTCTTTGATTTTGAAGAGGGAGATGGCAAGAATAAGCAACTTTTAGGAGGAAAAGGATCCGGCTTAGTTGAGATGACCCAGATTGGGCTTCCCATACCCTTCGGCTGTGTTATTACCACTGAAGCCTGTCGCCAGTACTATGCTAAGAGCAAGAAGCTTCCAGATGGTCTCATGGCTGAAGTAACGAAACATATGAAACGTCTCGAGAACAAGACAAAAAAAGGCTTTGGCAATGCTGAGAATCCACTCATTGTATCTGTTAGATCTGGCGCAGCCTTATCAATGCCCGGCATGATGGATACCATACTCAATCTTGGACTCAATGACCCAGTTGTAGAGGGACTTGGAAAGGCTACAAAGAACCGCCGTTTTGCCTATGACGCATACCGCCGGTTCCTGCAACTCTTCGGAAAAATTGCAATGGGAGTGGATGAGAGCTATTTTGATAGTATCCTTGAAACTACCAAGAAACAGCTCGGCGTCGAATTTGACACGGACATAGACACAGACGATCTCCTTAAGATTTGCAACGAGTTCAAGGAAGTTTTCAAAAAAGAATTGGGGCAGGAATTCCCTCAAGATCCTTGGAAACAACTCCAAATGGCTATCGAAGCGGTTTTTCGTTCATGGAGGGGAAAACGCGCCATCGACTATCGCAGGGAATTTAAGATCACTCCGAAAATAGCTGATGGCACCGCGGTTAACATCGTTACCATGGTATTCGGAAACATGGGCAATGACTCTGCAACAGGCGTTGGTTTCACAAGAGATCCTGGAACCGGTGAGAATGCACTTTTCGGAGAGTACCTGATCAATGCGCAGGGTGAAGATGTGGTTGCAGGGATAAGAACGCCTGAACCGATTGCTCAGTTGAAAAAAGAAATGCCACAACAGTACGAAGAGATTGAGGTGATCCGCCAAGTCCTAGAGCAGCACTTTCGTGAGGTGCAAGATTTCGAATTCACAATTGAGCGGGGAAAACTCTATTTGCTCCAGACCCGAAACGCGAAGATGAACGCGACGGCATTCATCAAGACATCTCTTGACATGGTGTCAGAGAAACTCCTCACTAAGGAGAAAGCTCTTCTTCGTATAAGCCCGGAGCATCTTGAACAGATTTTCCACCATCGAATCGACCCGACGGCGCATGCTGAACCAGTTGCGGAAGGCATCCCTGCTTCTCCAGGGGCCGCTCATGGAAAAGTCGTCTTTGATGCTGACGAGGCCGAACGACGGGGGCGATTGGGCGAAGCAGTCATCCTCGTGAGGGAAGAAACGAAGCCGGAAGACATTCATGGATTCTTTCAGGCGAGAGGAATACTAACCAGCCGCGGCGGAAAGACCTCCCATGCGGCCGTAGTTGCACGGGGAATGGGAAAACCGTGTGTTGTAGGCTGCAGAGATATCCAGATTCAAAACCATAGCAAATCAGCCCTCTTTAAAGAACACAAAGTTGTGGCAGGCGACGTCATCACGATCGACGGAGCTACTGGATCGATTTATCTTGGGGCGGTCCCCACTGTTGATCCACAGTTCGGCCCAGAATTGAGTACGATTTTCAGATGGGCCGATGAGATTAGAACTCTAGGGGTGCGAGCTAATGCTGACACTCCGGAGGATGCTGCGAGGGCCAAAAAATTCGGAGCCGAGGGGATTGGTCTCTGCCGTACGGAAAGAATGTTCAATTCCACAGATCGTCTACCGATTGTTCGTGAGATGATTCTCGCTGACAGTGCCACAGAGAGACAGGCGGCTCTGGACCGGCTTCTGCCAATGCAGAAAAATGATTTCAAACAGATTCTAAAGATAATGGAAGGACTTCCCGTGACGATCCGCCTTATCGATCCACCGCTTCATGAGTTCCTGCCTTCTATAGAATCGCTTTTACAGGAGATCGAACGGCTCAAGGACGTGCAACAAGGTCTTCAACAGATGGAAATGATATCTGATTCTGTTAAGGTCAGCCTGGAGCCTTCACTCCAGAAATACATCCCTAAGGTAGAAAATGTCATTAGTGAGCTTTCAGAAATCAAGGAAGATCATCCTCTTGACGAACTAATCAAGAAGAAAGAAGAGATTCTACAAAAGGTTCGCGAGACTGTCGAAGTCAATCCTATGCTAGGACACCGAGGTGTAAGGCTGGGCATCAAATATCCTGAGATCTACCAAATGCAGATTCAAGCTTGTCTTGAGGCTTCCGCGGAACTACTCAATGAAGGTGTGGATGCTCAACCTGAGATCATGATTCCCCAAGTAGTTACGTCGCAAGAACTCAAGAGGGTCCGCAGGTGGCTGGAAGACATAAAGGAGGAAGTTGAGATAAAACACGGTGTTCAATTGCACATTCAATTTGGGACGATGATTGAAACGGTTAGGGCTTGCATGCGAGCTGGTCGACTGGCACAGGTAACCGACTTCTTTTCATTTGGTACAAATGACTTGACTCAGGCCACTTTTTCTTTCTCAAGGGAGGATGCGGAGAACAAGTTTCTGCCTCTCTATAATGAGTTGAAGATTCTTATTGATAATCCCTTCGAGGTTCTGGACATTAAAGGGGTGGGTAGACTTATGAAAATCACCATTGATTGGGGCAAAAAAGGTAATTCTAAACTCAAAGTGGGCATCTGCGGTGAACACGCCGGTAATCCTCGCAGTGTGGAATTCTTTCAAGCTCTTGGTCTAACCTATGTAAGCTGTTCCCCATACCGTGTTCCGATTGTTAGACTCGTGGCAGCTCAAGCCAGACTTAGAGAAATGATGTTGACTTCAGCTGAATTAAATAATCCCGACTACCCTTTCAACGTTTTCTTGTGAGATCAAAAACATCTCAAGAGTTGTATCCCAATATTTCTCTTCATTGGTTTATGCCTTGGCAAACTCATGACTAACCCAAAGATAATCGTTCTGCAGCCCACAACTAGTGCGTGCGGCTGTTCCCAAATTCATCTGTGAAACCCGAAGACTTGGCCGGTTATTGTGTGGGAACTTCGGCTGTAGCAACCGAAGTTGGCGCGACGCCTTGCGCTATTCTGATTTTGGAGACAAAATACAACGATGGCTCTGTCGAGAGTGCGGTCTCCGATTCTCAGACCCAAACGACGTTAAAAAGCGCGCTGGCTTGTCCCTAAAATATGAACGTTTATTTTTGGGTTGGGGTCTCGTATCAAATGAGTTGCGTCCAAGCTTAGGAGGTGAGTCCTAGCGGGACAAGACGAAGCTGATTCCCAAACAGTCTTCAGCGAAATTGAGAAGTACAATCTCGCAATCAATAAGGTTAGAGGTTTAGGGGACGTAGCTTCATACGCGCTTTTCAGTATTTTGTGCTTAGTTCTGAACCGAGAGGTAGCAGAAAACATCGGAAGATTCGACAAAGCAGTCTCACCTACCTACTTCAACACATAATAAAGGGACAAGGCAGCGCGGCGCGCGCGGATTCCAAGAACGTGGCCTGCTTGGAAGACTCGTTTATTTCGCTTAGCCCTTTACAGATGGAAAATTCTCGACTTAATTGTGATTTGCGCAAAAGTAAACTTTATGTAAATAACAGAAAGTTGCATGCCATGCAACTGAAGACTACAAAGCATGTTTTCCGAACCTCCGCAGATAGTCATGAAGAGCTATTATTGCGTTGGCTTTGTGAGCTTTTCTGCTCGAAAGAATTTTGCTTTTGCTTTTACATGGTTTTTTCTTTTACCCGCTAGCCTAACTGAAACTTAAATCCCAGTTGCAGATGGCTATTCAAAGGTACCGAGTGGGTTTCTTTTTAAGTCCAAGAATCTCTCTGGCTTGCTCTGGGGAGGCAATATCACGGTTAAGCTCTTTTGCTATTCGAGCTGCTCGTGCAACAAGCTATGCATTGTTTTCGCACCAGACCCCTTTCTTGTAGTAGACGTTGCCTTCGAGACCAACTCTAACGTGAAGACCAATTGCGCTCGCTATTCTTGAGCTACTCGAACACAAATTTTTCTACCATAATGGTAGAAAGACACTTTTATTCAAAGCTTGAAAAAGCGGCTGCGGAACTGGGAATAGACATAGAAGTAATAATTAACAACGCCTGCTTTTTATCAGAAAGTTGAAAAAATAGCAAGACGAAATAACGCCCCCGCGACCTGTGCTTCGAAATAAACACGGCTATCCGTTTGAACCACGGTTACGCAGAGTTTCGAGACAAAACATCTCAACATTCAGGCCAGAAGGTGTGATAGGCAAAGGCCATGAGGGATAATGGATGAAAGTTTTGCATGTGGCGAAAGAACGTTTACCGGTAATTGTGGCAAACCCTTTGATCCATATGGCCCAACCCGAAACAAAATTGTTGGGTAAAATCTTTTCGGAAAAATTGCTCATGCGCGCGGATCTTGCAAAGCCCTCGAAAGCGTCCAAAGTTTTAAGGGCTGAAATGATTGGAAAAGGAATTGTTTCAGAACACTCCGAACTGAGCAGGCAAAAATTGACGCGCAAAGCGATTTAGCACTTAGACATTGCCTCATTGTATGCTTATATGGGTTGAAGTCGGTTCTCGTTCCTCTGAAAGCACCCATAGAAAATCAATGCCGTAGAAATTAGGTAAGGACCAAGTAGTTTAGAGAAAAGTGACTGGATAATTAAGTGGAGTGCAACTGCGTGGACTTTTTGCATGCAAAGACTTTTAAGCCAAAGCTTTGCCAACTGCATCTTCGTTTCAACTTATCATCGGTGAGCTTAGTGAAGGTTGGCGTGTTAAGTGGCGGAGGAGATGCTCCTGGAATCAACGCGGTAATACGAGCTGTAGTCAGGAAGGGCATCCAAGTTTATGGCTATGAAATTGTGGGAATAAGAGATGGATGGGATGGGCTTCTCAAAGGAGAGTTTGTGTAATTAGATTTGGATACAATTTCAGGAATCTTGCCTCGCGGTGGCTCCATCCTTGGGACTTCAAGAACTAACCCGTTCAAGTCTGAGGACGGAACAAGAAGAGTATTAGAAAATATGAAAAAGTCCGGAATTGATGCACTCGTTGTTATCGGTGGCGATGATACATTGACGGTGGCTTATAGAATGATTGAATTGGGGCTAAGGCTCGTAGCAGTTCCAAAGACCATCGATAATGATTTGGCGGGTACTGACTATACTTTTGGCTTCAACACCGCCGTCTCAATAGCAACAGAAGCTTTGGATCGATTACATGCCACCGCTGAGGCCCATCACCGAGTTATGATTATAGAAGTAATGGGACGCTACACAGGCTGGATTGCCATGGAAACGGGTATTGCAGGCGGTGCGGATGTTATATTGATACCTGAAAAACCATTTGATGTGGAAGAAGTGTGCGGATATATAAGGCACAGGATTGACAGAGGAAAGCGTTTCAGTTTGGTTGTCGTTGCAGAAGGAGCCAAACCAAAAGGCGGCAAGGAGATTGTTTACAGCGAAACTGTGGATGATTTCGGACATGCCCGCTTGGGCGGCGTATGATTCTATATTGGTAGGGAAATAGAGAAAAATATGGGTCTTGAGACTAGGGTAGTCATCCTAGGGCATCTTCAGCGTGGCGGTTCACCTACGGCCTTCGACAGAATGCTGGGAACCAGATTTGGAATAGCTGCTATTGATTTAGTTCACAAACAAGAATTCGGATGCATGGTCGCAATTAGAGGTAACGAAATTGTGTCCGTTAACTTAAAAGATGTTATCGGCAAGCGAAAAATTGTAGATCTTCGACTCTATGACATGGCAAAAGTGTTCTTTGGCTAGATGGCTAACTGGAATGCGGAGACAGGATGTATTGCCAAGAAAGCGCATGCGCGCTAAAAGGTGCTATATTGGAAGGAGAAAAGAGCTGATGAACGCGCGGCGAGAACGCGCCCAGAGACGAGAACTCGGCTAAAGTGATCAAGAAGCTCGGCCTAACGTGGCTGAGTTATGCACCCGTGACGGGGGTGAAAACGCCCGCAGAGCCCGAGGCCCCTACCATCCCTACGCAGGCTGGCAAGCGACGGGTTTTGAAGTGGGAAGCCCACAGCCCTGTTTAGGCGAGGGTGGCCGTCATCAGGCGCTTAAGGAGATGGCCACTCGCTGACAGCCATAGGCAGAAGGCTTCGGAAGAGCAGACCCTATATCTCCCAAAGAGTGAAGTTGCTTAGGCTTCATCCGAAGCTTAGAGAGGTCGTCAGACGTCGAACATTCGCCCAGACCACGCCCAAGCCAAGGGACTAAGCGTCCACGAAACAAGACAAAGTGTACGAGAGCTGTTAGGAAAAGAGTTTAAGTGGCGCCTGGTTCCCGTACACATAACCCCCGAAACCTACTGGGCACTACAAAGAATAGCGCCAAACGGAGATGTCAAAAGGCTAATAAGAGAAACCATCGAAAAGCTAATACAGACTTAGGACAGAATGGGTTTCTTGGCAGAATTTGGGCTCTCCGTTTCCGAGTTGATCTGGAGTCTGAAAGTTTTCTTGATTAAGTTGGTCCGTAGATATAGTTGAAGCTTTAAGAAGGAAAAAAAGAGAAAGTTAAGGGTTTATCTTTTTTCAAGAGCGTTGGCGATGCGAGTTAAGGCCTTCTTGATGTTTTCAGCGGAGTTAGCGAAGGACAAGCGTAAATAGCCTTCACCGTATTTTCCGAAGGATGTTCCTGGCAAGACTGCTACGCCAGCTTGTTTGAGCAGGTAGTCGCCTAGTTCGCTGCTTTTCATTCCAGTTCCAGTTATGTTTGGAAATACGTAGAAGGCGCCTTTAGGCTTCTTGCAGGTGATACCTTTAATCTGGTTTAGACCTGAAACTATTATTTCTCGTCTTTTTCTGAATTCTTCAACCATTTTTTCTGACTCTGTTTGAGGTCCCTTTAAGGCCTCAATACCTGCCATTTGGATAAAGGCACATGTGCAAGAGTTGGAGTTGGTCATAAGTTGTGCAAGTTTTTGCGCCAGGTCTTTGCGCATCACGCCGTAGCCGAGTCTCCAACCTGTCATGGCATAGGTTTTTGAGAACCCGTCAAGTATCATCGTTTTTTCTTTCTTTCCTAGAAACGATGCAAGGCTTTCATGTTCGCCTTCGTATATTATTCTACTGTAAATTTCGTCTGAAAGTACTATTATGTCGTCTCTGTTGGCGATGCAGTCGGCTACGAGTTTCAAATCCTCATGGGTTAAGACTCCGCCGGTGGGATTTTCTGGTGAGTTCAGAATAATCATCTTAGTTTTCTTAGATATTTTTTTCTTGAAATATTCGTGGTCAAGACTGAAGTTGTTTTTTTCCTTGATGGGCATCGGCACAGCTTTAGCTCCAACAAATCTTATGACAGATTCGTAAATGGGAAATCCTGGATTTGGATACATGACTTCTTCGCCTTTATTTACGCATGCCAAAATAGCGAAGAACATTATTGGTTTGCCGCCCGGAGTTACAACAACTTCATCGGGGTGAACTTCTATTCTTCGAGTTTTTGCAATGTACTCTGCTATGGCTTCTCTCAGTTCTGGAATGCCTGCAGAGGGCACATAGTGAGTATAGCCCGAGTTGAGAGCCTTTACTGCTGCTTCTTTAATGTTTTTCGGGGTGTCAAAGTCTGGTTCACCGATTTCTAGGTGCACCATGTCTTTTCCTTGTTTTTCTAACGCCTTGGCCTTGGCTAGGACTTCAAAAGCTGTTTCTGTCCCTAAATTTTCCATTCTCTTCGCAAATATAGAACTCACATGAACCGCCTTCGATTTTGAATGGAAATAAGAAAAAAAGAGGTATATTTGTTTAACTATTACATTACATTTCGCAATGCAACATTTTTTAAGCCTATTTTGTTAGTGGGCGCACTTTCATCACGTCAGGGTTTACGAGGTTTGGCGGTTTTCTCCCTTCAAAGAAAGCGACTAGGTTTTCTGCAGCTATCTCAGCCATTCTAGAGCGAGTTTCTTGGCTGGCGCTGGATATGTGCGGAGCAACAACCACATTGTCCAATTTCAATAGCGGGTTGTCTACGGGTGTTGGTTCTTGTTCGAAAACGTCGAGGCCTGCGCCGGCTATTCTGCCTTCTTTTAAGGCTCGGTATAAGGCTTTTTCGTCTACGATGGGTCCTCGAGCATTATTTATCAAGTAGGCGGTTCTCTTCATAAGCCTAAGTTTTTCTGCGTTTATCAAGTGTTGGGTTTCTTTCATCAGTGAAACATGGATGCTGACAAAGTCTGACTCTTTCAAAAGTTCATCCAAGTTTACGGGTTTCGCTCCCAACTCTTTTTCCATTTCTGGTCTGGGAATAACGTCGTAGTAAAGGATTTTCATGTCGAATCCCTTGGCGCGTTTTGCCAATGCATAGCCAATTCTCCCTGCGCCTACTATGCCTATGGTGGCTCCGTATACGTCTCTGCCTAGCATCATGCTCGGGTGCCAGCCTACTTTCCATTGGCCTGTGCGAACGTATTTGTCTGCTTCTGCCACTCTCCTTGCCACGGTCATCAGTAGGGCCCATGCGAAGTCCGCTGTGGTTTCAGTTAAAACTTCTGGAGTGTTGGTTACGTATATGCTTCTTTTGGTGGCTTCTTGCACGTCTATATTGTCGAAGCCCACGGCCATCTGGGCGACAATTTTCAGATTTGGTGCAGCCTCGAAGACTTCAGCATCTATCTTATCTGACAAAAGTGTGACAAGGGCATCAACGTTTTTGGCTTTTTCTATTATCACTTTTTTGGGTGGTGGAGCATATTCAGGCCAGACTTCAGCGTCGAAGTTTTCCTTGATTATCTTTAGACCTCTTTCTGAAAGTTCTCGGGTAACATAGACTTTAGGTTTCGGCATATTGTTCACCATGCGATATTTTGCAAAATCGTTTATTAATGTTAGTCTCTAAAATTTATGCTTAACCTGGAAAACTTATGGGTTACGATAAAGAATAAGGCAAATGGTCGAAAATGGTGAAACACTACCCTCCTTTCTCAACCTCTATCAAAAATGGAGGTTCGGTCTCTCGGCTAAAAATGAATTATTGAATTCGCCCGCGCGAGCGCGAGCATCTGTAAAGAAATCGCTAAGCAATACCCTGACATTACATTTTAAGAATAATGCGTGGATACTTCTGCAATGAGGTTAGTAAAGTCTCCTCATGAATTTGATGTAATAGTCACAACAAACATGTTTAGAGACATTCTTTCAGATGAAACTGCGCATATGGTGGGAGGCTTGGGCATGCCTCCAGGAGCAAATATGGGAGATGACTTTGGCATCTTTGAGCCAATTCACGGATCAGCCCCTGACATAGCTGGGAGACAGACGGCTAATCCTATTTCCATGATCTCGGCATCTAAAATTATGTTGGATGGCTAGGCGAGCAGCGCAATGACCTGAATGCTTAGCCTGTGGAAAGATAGCCGAAGACATCGTGATTAAGACGTTGCTTAAAGGTCTAGTCCCTAATCTTGGCGGAAGTACCACAACATCAAGAATGGGCGAAGCTATAACAAATGAAATCTACAATAGTGAATAGAAAACATTTAGGCCTTGACACACGCAGATAACTGTTGTGTTTCATGGCACTAACAAAATCATACTATTAAGTATGATCAACGCTGGACCAGCTCCAAAAGACTTTACACCCGCTGTCATATCCTGCGCACTAGCATATGGAGGAGTTGTGCAAGCTGCGGCTGGCATGTGAGAACTCAAGAAAGGATCAACGTTCGAAGGAGTCGCCTTTAGTTCCTACGGGAGTTTTTGGATATGCTTTTGGTTAATTCTCCTTATAGAACTCCCGGAAATTTGTACGGTGTCTCCAACCGCCGTCGGTGTATTTCTCTTAGCTTAGACCTTTTTCACATTTTATCTGTGGGTGGGCACCTTTAGCCCAACAAGGCATTTGTATCCACATTCTTGCTTTTTGTTGCTGGCTTTCGCGTTCCTGGATGCAGGGCATCTGGCAAGTATGCCATGCCAATGTTGCAAGAGGTCACCTGGGAATAATGTGTGCTTTGAATGCTTAGTATATGTCAGCCGTGATACTCTTAAACGAATTATTCGGGAGAGAATTATTGCCGCTTGGAAACTTAAAGCATGGAAACTAGTCGACAATAACGTAGTCGTGCGTTAATGGTCCATTTTTGATTTTTTTCACGCGCGCTTATTGTACGCATGTTTTCATGGATATGGTTATGCAATTCGAACCTGATTTTGGGATAATAACGCTGTAAATCATCATTTTGATAAATTATGACATCAGCATCAAACTCGCGTTTGAAAATTTGTTCTGTTCGGAGTTTGATTTCATTAGTGGCCGGAAAATTTCCTACGTTAGATAAGAAGACATACAATTGATTTCATCTGTTATTCGATTGACAAAAATAGCTAATAATTTTTCCCGAGCGATAATGCCTCAAACGCAAAGACAATATTATATAAGCGAACATAAGAAGTAAAAACAGGTGAATACCGAATGGATCCGAATAATGTGAAAGAAGTCAGAGAAGAATTAGACTTCCTCAAAAGAACGAGAATTGAATTTGAAAAAGCAGTTGAATTCGTTAATGCAAGAATAAGACCTGTTGAGAAAGGCAGAGTCAAATACTTGGAACAACCGTTCAGGCGATTGATTGTGCAATTTCCAGTGTACTTGGATGATGGTTCAATAGAGATATTCACTGGGTACAGAGTCCAACATTCAAGATTGTATGAACCGACCAAGGGAGGAATTAGGTATTCTCCGGATATTGACTTGGATGTTATTACTGCCTTAGCGTTTGATATGACGCTGAAATGTTTGGTCGTTGGTCTTCCTTATGGCGGAGCAAAAGGAGGGGTGTGTTGTGATCCCAAGAAAATGTCGAAGACTGAGCTCGAAAGATTGACACGAAGGTACGCGTACGAAATTATGCCTATGATAGGGCCGGATTCTGACGTCCCAGCGCCAGATGTAGGTACTAGTGAAAGAGAGATGGGGATTATTTATGACACTTACATAATGTTCAATCCGCAGGCACCGTATGGATCCGCCGTAGTGACTGGAAAACCGTTAAGCTTGGGAGGCTGCAAGGGTAGAAAAGAGGCGACAGCGCAAGGCGGCATATACATTCTGGAAGAAGCTGTCAAGAAGCGGCACGTTAGAGAATTGACTTCTTTGAAAGACGCAGCAATTGTTGTTCAAGGATTCGGAAATGCCGGGTTTAACGTTGCCAATATTTTACATCAGGATTATCAAGCTAGAATCGTGGGAATCTGTGACTCGAAAGGAGGGGTGTACTATGAAGAGGGACTTGATCCAGAGGATGTGTTGAACTATAAAATCTCCAATCCTGAGCAATCCGTAGTTGGGTATAATGGGCTCAAACACATAACGGGAGAACAAATCTTAACAAGCCCATGTGATGTTTTGATCCCAGCTGCGAAAGAAACGCAGCTTGTTAGTGCAATTGCGAATAACATAAAAGCCAAAGTAGTCTTGGAGCTTGCTAATGGTCCCACAACCAACCTTGCTAATGAAATATTAGTCGATAAGGGTGTATATGTACTACCTGATATACTTGCGAATGCGGGGGGAGTTACAGTAAGCTACTTCGAATGGCTCCAAAACAAAGCAGGTGAAAGCTGGGATTTGAGCTTCGTTAAAGAAAAGCTTCAAAAGAAAATGATCGACGCTTATGGAAACATCTTTGACATTTCTGAGAAGCACAAAATTGATATGAGAAAAGCGGCATTTGTCTTTGCTCTTTCAAAGGCTGTAGAGGTGGCATCGAGCAGAGGTATTTTCCCTTAGCTTTTGTTATGACGCGGATGCCCTTATGTGAAGTCTTTATTTATTCTTTTCTTTCCAAATTGTCGCTCATTTTTCTTGTTCCTCTCACGTTGAAGAAGGGCAAGCGCCTATTCGCCGACAACCGCGGCATTATGGGTTCTTCGCATCCAGACCCTCCTCAATCGTGTTCATGTTCACCCTGAAGGGGACAGCATGCGGACTGACCTGCCCATCCTCTATTTTCCTCTGTTTTCCATCATTCCATCTTCGTTGCCAGCTGCAACCTTGACATTTTTTTCATGAACATTTAAACCCACGAACATACGCATGCTATCTTCTGGTCAACTAATGTTCCTCTGGTTCGCCTGCCATTAGAAAAACTAGGCACTCCACTTGGAAAAAGCTTAATTCTACACTGTGCTCAGAGAGTGAATTCACGAGTTGCTGTGGTTGAAGTATCAATGGTCTGTTCTCATGGTAACAACAGTGGGAGTCCTGATGGCCGGGATAGATGCCCGAATGGTAATGATTGGTCTCCCTACGGTTGCTACAGCCTTAAAAGCTGACGCTGAACAGGCTATCTGGTTCACTCAAGCTTACACTCTAGGAAGCACGATAGCTCTGTTGCTAATTGGAAGAATCACCGACCTTTTCGGCAGAATTAAGGTCTATAATTGGGGCTTCGTGATTTTCACCGTTGGTTCGGCGTTGGCGAGCTTTGCACTGAACCCAACGCAGCTCATAGCCTTCAGAGCGTTGCAGGGTGTCGGATCGGGCGTTCTCATGACGAACAGCGTGGTTATTATAACGGACGCGACACCGGATAAGGAGCTCGGCTTTGCACTGAGCCTAAATAATCTTGCTTTCAGGTTCGGAGCAATGGCGGGCCTCACCATAAGCGGGGTGATACTGTCTTTGATTGACTGGCGAGCGCTGTTCTACATAAACGTTCCAATCGGCATTTTCGGAACTATTTGGGCTTACCGTCAATTAAGGGAAATCTCTCCTCGTAAAGAAAAGGCACGAATAGACTGGATAGGCTTTTCCCTGTTCACACTTTCTATAACCAGTTTCCTGTTAGCCATGACCTACGCCGCCTACGGCATGTCAGAGGAAGTCGCAGTTTATACACTTCTCATCTTTGGTACAGTGACATTAATTGCCTTCGTTGCCCATCAGCGGGTCCACGATGATCCTCTGTTAGACCTGAGTCTGCTTAAGATACGCGAGTACTGTGGCGGTCTATTGGCGATGTTGATAAACGCCATAGCTTGGGGCGCTGTTTTGCTTTTGTTAAGCCTCTATTTGGAGATTGTGAAGGGTTTGGATCCATTTTCGGCAGGTTTGAGGCTGATTCCCTTTGACATCTCTTTTTTGATAGTTAGTCCTCTCAGCGGGAAACTCTCCGACAAATTCGGTCACTTGCCATTCACAACATCTGGATTGGCGGTGGGTAGCTTGTCTTTGTTCCTTTTTTCAACAGTCGATGCCTCAACGCCGTATTTGTACTTCGTGGCATACCTGTTGTTGTCCGGAGCGGGATTTGGGCTCTTCGGTTCGCCTAACATGAGTTCCATAATGCGTTGCGTCCCCGTCAAGAGCAGAGGAGTCGCTTCTGCGCTGAGAGTGATCATTTTCAACATCGGTCTCACATTAAGCTTAAGCCTTGCTATTCTAGTCATAGCCTTAAAAATTCCCTATTCTCTTGTTTCTACAGTTATATCTTCTTACACCCCAACTGCAGTTGTCCCGGCATCAGACCTTACACTTTTCGCGGAAGGGTTGAAGAACGCCTATCTGTGGTTTGCCGTCATCAATTTAATTGCAATAATCCCGTCGTTCCTGAGAAGCAGAGGAAAAAATATCAACGGACCAAAAGCTACTTTGTTATTGACTGATGAGCAGGTTGCGCCTAGTAGGCCTCTGGAAAACATCCGCGAAGACCGAAGAAATTCTTCAAAGGAATAATTTACAAACCTAAGTCTGACAGAAGAACGGTTCTAGCAAGTCTTTGGCTAACTGAGGTTTACGTCAACCTTGGGTTGATCTGACATTGACAATCTTGTCTGGGTCTCTTCGATCGTAGGACAGAACTCTGTTTTTCTTTTCAGGTTGCCATATTGGAAAGGGTGTTAAGTCGGACCCTTACCAAGCGCGCCGCGCCAGCTTGTTGTGAAAATGTTTTAAATGGTATTTATCGCTTTTTATGATTTGAAGGCAATTTTGAGCCCCGCAGTTTCTCTAGTTTTTTTGCAGTATCCGCCTTTCTTAAATCTGCAAAGGTGATTCAGGCTATGAAAGGTCAGGCTGACAATTGTTGTATGCGGGTCAGTGATGGTCAATGCGACTTTTTGTTTCATCTCTGGAGGCAGCGAATACGTCAAGATGGGTCTTCCAGGACCATTTCTAGTTTTCTCAGCTTGAACGATCATTCCTTGGCGTTTCAACTTGGCAATGTGCAGGCGCAAAGTGTTGTGTGAAAACCCAACTTCCGTAGGGATCTGCCTATACTGCAATGATTCACCATTTTTCAACACGCTAAAATTTGCTTATCAAAAGAGTCCATAAAAGACCATAATGACGAAAAAAGGATAAAAACCATTTTAGACCAAATTAGCAACGGGCTGGCGCGCTGAGGATCACGCTTACTGTATATTTTGATGAAAATAGCATCCATCACTATGGTTTTGCAAATGATCAACCCGCCTTTGAGCAGTTCATCGACCAAGCCGCCCATTATTCTATCAAGCCTTGCTGTTCCGATGCGATTCCTGACCTCGTCATCTGTGAAGTATGATACGTTTCTGCTCAGTTTCAATGTCGCAGATCTCTCGCAAATCTTGATCATACGACGCTCGCCGATACAATTCTTTGTCGATTCGAATCTGCCTAACCTTATTCACTATCAACCCTTTGAAGATGCCAATCGGTTTTCTCGAAGGCCTGCCAGCACCTTCCTGATGGTAGGCTCAGACACAACCTCCTCTATTTCATCCAAGTTCAAACTACGCGAAATGGAGCAAGAACTCTCAATCTTCTCCATAATAGACTACAAATACGCCTGAATACAAATGATTTAGCAGACAAATTTCAATTTCTAAAATTTAGCAACAAGCTGGCGCGCTCGAGTTTACTGCAAAAGGACAAACAATGCTAGCAATGCTTCTGCTTATCGGTTTTCTGATTTCACGCGCGTAAAACTTGATATAGAGCAAAAGTGAATCTGAAATCTTGGTGAACAAAGTAAGTTGGCGAGTCCAGGCTGGTTTGACAAAATTCTTTTTGCTACTGATGGCTCAGCCTCCTCTTTAGTTGCTGAGGAACTTACAGCCTTCGTCGCCAAGAAATTCAAATCCAAAGTAACCGTCATTCACGCTATTTTCTCTACTTTCTCTGAGTCCATTGGCCTGCCTTTGACAAGACCCGTAGAAGAGGGAAGAATCTATTTGTCCCCGCGCCAGTGCGTTGCTAATTTAGCATTTTTGTGTTTAGTTTCTGCTCATCTTGCGAGTAAGGTTATGGACCGTGCTTTTTCTACCCTGTTTAATCGAAATGCAGCAACTGCGTTGAGTAGCATAG
>Ga0208687_1000080_pt1 | contig 97867 bp, 88 predicted proteins | sample June2015DPH_6_10_FD_184695 | JGI IMG/M metagenome (GOLD analysis project Ga0208687, IMG submission 184695) | Peatland microbial communities from SPRUCE experiment site at the Marcell Experimental Forest, Minnesota, USA - June2015DPH_6_100... | ecosystem: Environmental > Terrestrial > Soil >...
GGTTTTTTTTGTGGCAAGAGAAGTAAGTTTAGCCAAGGCATCAGAAAAGGCGTCAGTTAGCGCGTAATCCGCGTAGTTCTTGAAACTTTTCACCCTCCACGCAGTGTTTGGCGAATCGTTCGACATCTGAGGTCTGAACCCCCCAAGTCCTTCTCCCATCCAGCAATATTGAATACTTGATCGCGGCAGCTCGTATTCAAGCACTTCCTTGTTGAAGTGAGGATTAGCGAGTGAGTGCGGATGGCTGCGCACGTCGATCACCGTTAAAACGGCATAATGCGACAAAATTGAAATGAATTCCTTCAGCGATCGATTCGAATGCCCCACGGAGTAGATGACCATCATCGAGCTTCGCCTGTACTGCTAGTGCGATAAAGACTCTTTACATTTGCTCTTAAGGGGCCAGCATTCATTGACAAGACGAACGGCAGGTGATGCACAAATCGGGCGCGCAAGCAGCCTGGGGGAGCGAGCAAATCTTATATCAGTGGCGCGCTCATCAATTCTTCGGAACATAAACGGCTTCTAAACGTACGGAATAGTAGTGAAAGCCTCTGTGCGTTGGCCGCGCTTATCCGTGAAGTCAGCAGATTGTAAAACGGGAGAAGTGTATGAAGGTACCAGACACCGAAGGAAACAGGAAGAGCTGCATTTGTGATAAAGGGGATTGTCCGACGTACAATCAGAACACGCTAACTGATACGCTTTTTTGCGCTATCGGCGCAAGTCCGAAGAATCCACGACGCGTCAAGTGTCCGTGTGACGTATGCCCCGTATGGGCAATGTTTGACCTCGGCGATGCCTACTACTGTATAGAGGGCGTACCTAAAGAGTAACGAAGCTTTTTTTAACGTCGAATGTCGCCGGATATTACGCAGAGAGATCAGCGTAAGAAGCGCCTCTGACAAGACGTCTGCGAAGATAGAAATCGACCACTTTCGTAGTGTCACTGTTGTGTTCTCTAAGAGGAGAGCCTCTTTCCGCAGTTCGGGCAGAAGTTGGCCACGTCGCAGTGAATTTTGTCGCGCGTGACAAAAAGGTTTCCTCGTTTGTAAGGGGGGTAGTAGCGTAGTATCCCAAAGCGCTAGGAATGTGCTCTTTTTGGTTGCACCAAAACCGCACCAAAACTACACCATTAAAACGTTACTAAAATTATAGATTTATTTATATTTTAATTAATAAATAATAATTAGATTCAGTTAATATTAAAATAGCCTTTCTTTCTTAGTATTCCATAAATGTAATTTTCTGTTAACGGTTCTGTATAAGCAATAGCAATTAGATCTATTCCGTAGCTTTTACACAATTTCTTTTTGCGTTTATCGCTCTCTTGTAGATCTTGAAGTCCTTCGGGTCCTCCCCAAAGACTGATTAGATAAAAATGCTGTTGTCCCTGATACTCAAAAGCAAGATTTAAAAAGGAACAAATATGTCTAATTCTAAACCTTCTAACCAATCAGGCCTGTCGTGCCTCAGTATTTCTTCTTCGCTAAATATGCGTTTAACAATGTGATGAAGAAGAGTCTCGCTAACCCATCCTTCCCCTACATTTCTAAAACTAAATTCCTGACGAACGATATTTTCAATTTTCCTTAGAATTCCTACTCCTTTCTTCCGTACAAGTCCCCCCTGACGGAAAATGAATCAAACGGGTGAAAACGGCTATTCCAAAGATTACGGGTTCCCACACACTAAGGAGTATATGCGAGATGGCTTTATGGACGAATTTTGGCTAAGAGGCAGTCAATTAGGCGAGAGATTTAAACCGTCTCCTTTTCACGTGTTCCCGAAGGGTTTTATGATGATCAGAAGTATGCGGATTATTGGGATCATGACCATCATGGCTGGGCAGATATTGCTGCTGAGTATTACGATGAAGACCAAGAATAGAGCGGGTTCGATAGATATCTGCTCGCCAACCCGATCGTACTGCTACGAGTGAACGACAACGCAAACTGATAGAAGGCTCAAGCGGCTGGGCTCGCAAGTGCTTTCCGGGTTTGCTCAAGATCGGCAAATTCTAAGCTATGCGACTTAATCAGCGTAGAACGACGCATATTACCCCAAAAGTGCTTTCCGCTTTCCTTTGATTTTTGAGCCGCTGCCTTGATCCACGTGTGGTGGCATCCCTCCTGTTGACATAGATCTTTAAGTGCGTCTCATAATTACGTGACAATTCCGGCTGAATCTCTTCACTCGATCTTAATTACTTCAACTCCGTCTCTCCAAAATCGTATCGCCGCGCACTTTATAGTCGGCCATTTCCGCCTTCATTGCCACCTTCAAGAGACGGTTTTTGCGCTGAAATTTGCTGCTGGAGGCAAAACCTTGTGACTGCTTAGTTGAACAGAACACAAAAAAAGACGGAGCGAGATAAAAGAATGCAACAATGACGAAACTACTTTGATTTTGATAATTCTTCCTCTTCTATTGCTTTTTGGTCCTTTTCTATCGCTTTTTGAACAGCCACGGCTTTCTGTCCTATATCCTTAACAAAACTATCCATCACATACAGTTCCAACAGACTTTTAAAACCAGGTTGCAGCGTTAGCAAGCACACTGTGACGTCGTACAAAAAGATGGCCGCATTTTGAAGGGGGTCAGCAAGGCCAATGTTACTCCCGCGACAAAGTGGGGTATCTTGCGATTCAGCCTGTAATCCCAAACGATAAAAGCCTCGTGAAAGACCATGTAACGCCGATGATGCGAAGTTGAAATAAGGAATCCAACGACCCAAGCCAACGTGTTTCATTAAAGCCCTGAACGTTCGTCTTTGACCTTTCGGTAATAGTAATATAGACTTTGGTATCCAGTCCCAGTCCCAATCTCCAAATCCATCAGCGTATTTTTTACGCGCATTTTCTTTTGCTTTTTCGATTTTTTCAAATTCTTCTTTTTCGAATGGAGGTTGTTTGAGTTGTTCACAGTGCGCCTGATAGTCTACAGCATCTCTGAATCTTCTCACAGCATCATGGTCTAAATATCTCTGAGAGACTTCATTGTCGTTATCTTTTAAGAAAACAGAAATTACGCCAAGTTCGCATAAAGTCCTCCATCTAGCGTTAGCACCGTCTGCGTACCCTGCTTTAAGAAGAACAAGAATTTCGTTAGATATGTGACAAGCCCTTTGATGAATTTTCACTAGGGCCGCAAATTTCGCGCTGTTCGTTTCATCAACAACCTTAGCAAGCTTATTCCTGTGACTTTGGCCATATTCCATAGAAAGTCCAATTAAGCATTCCAATGAATCTAGAGGGTCTTCCCAACGCTTGTACAGTCTCTCTTCAAATCCTTTTTGACCTTCTCTTTCCTGTTCTAACATCTCCTTGGCGCTCTCCTTGAGCTTCTTGGCCATAGGTTGTGATATTTCTGGCAGAGCCTCTATAAGATTGTCAAATGGCTTGTTCAAATCCTCAATACTTGGCAGGCGCTTTTTCTGGTCAATGTACGCTATTAATGCTCCAGCTGCCAAAATAGAATCAAGATCCTCCTCGGACTTCGATATTTTTTTGAACTCTCTTCTTTTATTTTCCAAGTATCTTCTCGCTTTTTCAATATCCACTTCTCGTTCGATGTCAGATATGAGTCGAAATGCAGCCGGGAAATCGTTCTTGACCTTAGCTTTAAAACTGTCATAGAAATTCTGATCAATCAAGGGCGCTTCAGATGCCTCGGATAGCGCCGTTTTCGTGTCTCTTTTTATATTTTTGTATTTGCGTTTAATTTTTGCAGCATAATCACTGGATAGCCCACACTCGCGTAGATTTTCGGCATTCAAATTTGAAAAGAAATTATGGATCAAAGTAGCGTAGATGAAGCCCTCAAGCGAATGAGAAAAATACAGCGCCAAGAAGCCCCTTATATCAGAATCAATGTTGTTAAGGAGCCCTGTTATATTTGCAACTAGTTCATCTAGTTGATCATAAAACTGGTTGCTCATTGTTTTCCCAGATACCTTTTTTGAAACCACGGTTAGCGTTTCTATGTCTTGAAGAACCTTAAAGCTCCTTATAATCCCGGCCGACTATGCGCCGCGCATTTAAAACTGCTAAAATATCGAGTCTTTTGCGGCCTTATCTGGGTTCGTTCGCGATTTTGCAGTCGATTCAAAGAAAGCTGAGAACTGGCTGACACATTTTGGTTTATACCCTTACACGCAAATTTATGCGTCAGGACAGCTGATACTGATCGATTTAAATAAGTGAATAATGTATCGTAGCTGCAAAAATCGAGAGCACTGCAATGATGTCCACTGAAAAGGATAAACTGCTGGAAGCGCTTGAGGACTATTTATACAACAGAACTCGTTTAGTCGGGCTGCAGGGCAGCCCGGTTCTGAACAAAGTTGCCACCGCCCTAATACGATCTGATGTAAGCTCACTAAGCCTAGAGGATTTTGAGACCATTTCCAAATCAGACTATTTCTTACTTTCGTGTGGGCAATATTTGCTGCACTACGGAATGGTGTATGGAAAAATCGATTACATAGAATTGGCCGTAACTCTGAGCCAAGCGAGTCTAAAAAGCTTAGACGAGCATGAGCGCAATTTCCCTTCAGCTCTTGGCGCAGAAGCCTCAGCTAAAACAGAGCTAGCCAAATTTGGGATCAATCCCATTGCAAACCTATTAAGCGCCGTAGATTTACATCAGCAGGCTGCACAGCTAAAATCTGAGATCGGCCTGAATGTTGCATTATCTCTCGCAGGTGAGGGGCGCGCGAGATTCATGCTTGCACAATTATCGATAGACCCAGGGAATAATCTGAAAAAAGCCATTGAATTGCTCCAGAACGCACGGTCTCTATTGAGCGAACACAGATACGAATACTCCTTATGCTTGCTACATGAGGGATCGGCTACAATGCTACAGGCTCTGTACGCTGTGCATTCCGAAAGTCTTCTCAAAAAAGCAATCAGCCTGTTTGAAGAAGCACGGCAGAAAAGTTTAAAAAAAGATCGCTTGATTTATGGAGGTTCCTTGGGAAACGAGGCTAACGCAAGAGTTAGTCTGGCTAAGATCGGTGTGGATCCGATAAGGAACCTAGATCGCGCAGTCGCTCTGAATGAAGAAGTGAAAGTCGTATTCATTCGGGATACACAGGATTATGCGACTGCGCGTATGAACAAGGGCAAAGCCCATCTGGAGCTAGCAATATTGGGGCACGATGCTGATCACAATGCTAGCGAGGCCGAATCGCTTTTCTTGGAAGCTGAAGAAATATTTTCAAGGTTGAAAGGCAAGAGGGGCTTGCTAACCGTCAATGTGAATCTAGGATCTCTTTTTTATCTTCGCTCCGACTACGCGAAAGCCTACACGCACCTTAAAGAAGCGATTCAAGAGATCGAGGATGTGAGGCTGTCAGCAAAGGGGCCAACACATAGGAGGCAGTATTTCGAAATAGCGGTGCAAGCACACGACAAGATGGTTTTCACCTGTTTGGCTCTCAGTAGGAATGAAGAAGCGTTTAAATTTGCTGAGCTGTCGAAGGGACGGACATTTCACGAACTGATTGGTAGCAGAGTCAAAAAGACCAGAACAGAGACTGATTCGGTGAAAGCGTACGAAAACACATTGGAACAAATTGCGCGTACCGTCGAAGAGATCAAGACTAAGAAAATCGACAAATCTAGTGGCGCTGAGAGGCTTCGTGCACTAACAAGCTCACGTGAAGCTGCGTTAACGCGAGTTAAAACAGAAGATCCTGAGTATTACAACGTCGAAAAATGCGAACCCATAGCTCTGCACGAATTGTGCGAGATCTTACAGGGCAAATCGCTGATAGAGTACTTTTTGGGAGCTGAGGAGCTTGCCGTATTCGTGGTTAATGCCAAAGAACCAATGTTCGTGCAGACTCTCAAAACAAAATACCGTGACCTTCTAAAAGAGATTCTAGAGTTTAGACAGCTAATCGAAAATCACGAAAAGCAAACCGAGCATCAGCAAAACGGACAGGCTGATGTAAAATCAAGGGCTGAAGAACTCCTGCAAAACTTTCATAATATTCTGATCGAGCCCATCAAACGGCATCTTAGCGACGAACTGGTTATAGTTCCGCATCGGCACTTGCATCTTATACCTTTTCAGTGTTTGAAGCACGACTCATTTCTGATCGAAGAACACGAGATTTCTTTCGCACAAAGCGCCACCTCGTTGAAGTTTCTGAGAAAGAACACAAGCGACGGAGCTTTAGTTGTGGGGAATCCTACGAGTGATCTGCCATGGGCCCAAGCAGAAGCCGTGCAAGTCGCAGAATGCTTGAATACGACCCCATTACTTCAGAAGAGGGCAAACAAATCTAATGTCACAGAAGCTATTGCAGACAAGGCGATCTTACACTTTGCTTGTCACGGCTGCTTTGATCCTGTAGACCCGGCATCCTCCGGGATATTGTTATTTGATGGTAAGCTAACAGCAAGCGACTTCATGCGACTGGACTTAGAAGCAAATGTGACTGTCTTGTCGGCTTGCGAAACTGCTGTTTCTAACATTTCACGTGGCGATGAGGTCGAAGGATTAGTGAGATCGATACACTATGCAGGGAGCAGATTCGTAATAGCGTCCCTCTGGAAGGTTGACGATTTATCCACAAAAGAACTTTTTTTCAAGTTCTATACAGAGCCCGGAGATATTGGAACAAAGATGCGGAATGCAGAATTGAGTTTGATAGGGGAACGGACTTTCTATTCGTGGGCTCCGTTTCAAGTTTACGGGATCTGATTGCACAATCCAGCCCGTCAAGCCACCTGATTAATTTTTCAATGACGTGGATCGCTTTTCCTCAATGCCTGAAATTGCCAAGATTAATGCGATATCCGGTTTCTATACTTGATTGAGACTCTGACGGTGCAGTAATTGACACATCGACGCGTATTCCACCTACTACCCATGTGTTCGTGTCCGGGACATATGAGCAAGTCCTCGCGTTCTACCTCTTTCTTGGCGTACATATCGCGTATTAGTGGCCCTAGTTCAAACCCGCCATCGTGACAGAGGCGATTGCTGCAATATGGCACAACCTCGCCAATCGAGTTCTTCGCGAGCCAATAATGTTTTTTTTCGTGCAAGTTCTCCTGAAGTTCAACGCATATGTCATCGATATCCGGGAACGCTTCTTGAAAGCTAACTTCTGGGCCGAAAAACGGATAATACCGTTTCTTTGCCGGTTTTCGGTTTCCTGTCATGTCATTCACTTTAACGCATTGTCATTCGTATCATAGTACTAGAATGAATGCGGAAAAGAACCACGTCCATCGCGTACAAGTAACACAACGACGAACGGACGAACGAAGGCATCGTTATCTTTCTTCAGTTCCTTTTTCCAATCTTCGCTTCTCCTCTCTTGAATCTAATGTATCTATAAGACTCGAACCTTCAATGCCCATTTTCATAAAAAGGTTTAGATCTAAAAAACCATCTATGAGAAAATCTTCAATAATATCGATCACATCTATAATATGGCGGATTGCTTTTTCTTTTGTTTCAATGGGTTCGTCTTCAAGAGCGTTTTTTGAATATAGGGCTGTTATGATGCTGTTTAAGATGTTAACCCGTCTGTAGATGTCATGTATATACATCGATTCTTCGATTTGTCCTAGAAGCAGCGGATGCGAAATAGCATATTTGTAAATATCAATATTTATGCCACTTTTGACAAATGTTAGCATCCAATCTACCAGTTCAGAATGGACTCTTCTGTCATCTTCCTTCATTTCTTTCTCTGTTCGTTCATCACCAAGTTCACTTTCAAGGACGAGATCTAAGTCTGAATATATTCTAGACACTTCGGCGTAAATTTGCTCTCTTAGAAGTGTTATATTACGCGTATTTTGGAACATGTAACTAAAAGAAGCAGAAAAGAAACCCAGTATAGGGCCGAAAACAATCAAAATGGCCTGGTAATATGAGGGGAGTATGTTAACGGCCATTAAGATGGCAATTACGACATAGAATACCAGGGTCGTACCCACCCTCAACACTAATGCAAGGTTCAATCGGTTGACGTTTCGTACTCTACGGGCCAATTGTTTGCATCTATGAAGCATTAATCGATTAGTGGTTACATCTCAGCATAAATTGACCTATTTACAGCTATTTTGCGTGTTTGAAGGCGTCTGGAAAGCAGACGGCAGGTGTTGCAGATCGCGTTGGTGTAGGCGTAGACCAATGTGTAGCTCCGCACGCTGGCGGTTGCAAGCGCACCCAGTCTTTGAAACACTGCCATCGCTTAACGCAAGCCTTCGATGAATGTGGCAAGTCACTTGTCAAGCAGTAGCGTTCGAGGGGGATCGCTGTTTTGCTTATCATTTACGCTAGTCGCGGAGCCTGAATCATAATGATTAAGTGCGCGGCGGCCGCTATGCACGACTATGTTAGCCGCCGATCATTACCCAGATTTTCATTCCGATGTTGGGATACCAAGGCACGAGCTGTTCGAGATTCACCACAGCAAAATCTCGCTCCACCACGCAAAATCGGGTTACAGGTATCCAACGATTCGGCTACCCCACACGTTCTCAAAGCTTGCAGGACTGCCAACACGAATCTATCAAACTGCTCACGATGGGGGGGCTTGCCTTTCTTGTCGTAATTTCTTCTTCTTCTAACAAGAATGAAGAAGAAAGCCAAAAGAAATCAGAAAACTTCGCTACTAGCTCTAGATATTCGTATTTACACGGCGAAGGTCGGGAGTTCGAATCTAACAAAACTCGTTGTACAAGTTGCTTAAATTGATGTCGGCAATCGTCCTGTCGCGGTAGAACAGTTGCTTCTCTCGAACGGCTGTATGTAGTTGTGGATTTGAAATGCCGTTTTGCAGCGCCAGGTACGCTTCCATGAACGCCGCGAGGTCGTCAGCCGCTTTGACGAGTTCTCCATCGACCGGATTGTAGCGGTCACGGTTGTATGACGCGGTGATCGTATCAGAGGTTGTGTGGCGCAGCTGCCCGTCGATCGTCACCTTCGAGAGAAACTCGTTTTCAGTAAACATGCGCATCTCTGGTTGCCACGCCTTTGGGATGAGCTCTGGCCCGTAAATTCTGCGCTCCATCTCCTCCCTCTCAAAGTCCTTCACGAAGCGGTCCAGGCCCGTGGCCGATCTCTTGACGGGGCTGATGATGTCTTTGGTGAGGACTTCCGGCAGGTCGTGGAATAGCCCGGTGAAGTAGTTGTTGGTTCTGCGCTTGGGACACGCGCCGATCTCGAGTGAGAACAGGTACGAAATGATCGCTACAATGAGCATGTGGCCGAGCACTGACGTCCGCGGGACTCGGTAGAGCTGTCCCCATCGCACTTGAAATCGCAGGCGCCCGCACAAGTCGAGGAAGCTCCGATAGGTCGGGAAAAGGGCGAGATAGCGCAGTCCTTCGACGTCAGCGAGCGCCTCCTGGTGCCTCTGCAATCCCCGCCGGATCTCGTCAATTTCGTAATCGCCCGTATTTTCGCGTTCTATGATGTCAAACTCCCACTTGGTCGAATAGAAGTGGGCCGCGTCGAGTACCTTCCTGCTAGTGGTGTCTCGCGGGTTAAACAGATACGCTTCAAACCGTTTTTCGAGTCCGTTTAGATCGGCTATAAGGGGCCGAAAGCGCGCGTAGACCTCGGTCTTCAGCTCGGTAAACGTTTCGTCGTTTGCCTTGATCCTCTCGAAGATCTGGGGCTTCAAGTCGGTGAGGGTGAGGCGCTCGAAGTATTCAAACAGGCCGCCCTCAATGACCTCGATCCAGCTGAAGTCGCTGCTGTGTTCGGCGAACTTGCCGAGCACGTAGGCGATCGCCATCTTGTGCCCTTGCTTGTCGAGTTCGGTCAGGGGGACGGGACACAGCTTGTCGTTCCAGCGGCGCATTTCAGCCGCTTGAAAAAGCTCAATGAGGAGGTCCTTTCCAATCATGATCGTTGGTTTCAATAATTCTTGTTAAAAGCTTTCATATAACAAATCAAGGCGCTACCCAATATATTTGACCCAAATATTTGAAGCAGATTTGACAAGATGAAATTTAAGCCAATAGGCGGCAAAGAAATGATTGAAAGACAACACTTTTAAGCATGCGTCTTCCCTTTCTGAGTGTTTCTTATGCCCCTCAACCCGTCTCAACAGAAAGCCATAGAAGAAGATGGCATTCAGCTCATTATAGCTGGTCCTGGTTCGGGCAAAACGCGGGTGGTGACCGAGAAGATTCTGCATCTCATCAATATGGGTGTCAAACCCCAAAGCATTCTTGCCCTTACGTTCTCCGACAAAGCGGCGAGTGAAATGCTCGAGCGGCTCGAGCAGCATATCGACCCCTCCGACATCACCGCCGGCACCTTTCACTCGTTCTGCCTCGATGTGCTTCACGACAATGTCCTTGACTCGGGCATCAGCTTTGCCTCAGGCATCATTAGCAGGACAAATCAGCTCGTGTGGGGGCTGCGCAACATAGATGCGTTTGGGTTTGAAGAGATCGAAATAGGTAATAATGCGATAGAAGTGGTCGAATCGATCATTGACGGGATCAGCGCCTTTAGAGATGAGCTTATCACCCCTGAAGAACTCGAGGCGTATCTGCAACGCAAGGGCAACGAACAGCTCGAAGCAGATGAGCGCGCGTACCTCAACAAGCTCAACGACCTCCTTAAGGTGTACAAAGCGTATGGCGCATACAAACGGAAGGAGTTGCTTCTAGACTTCGATGACATGATTCACGAGGCATCGGTGCTTTTTGACCGAAAGCCTACGCTTTTGCAGCGATACCGCGATCGCTACACGCACATCCTCGTCGACGAGTTTCAAGACACGAACTACGCGCAACTCTATCTCATCAAGCAGCTTGCTGGCGATAACGTCTGCGTCGTCGGGGACGATGACCAATCGATCTATCGGTTCCGAGGGGCGTACCTGACGAGCTTCACCGATTTTAAGGAGCACTTCGCTAGCTACACGGAAACGCTTCTTGATCACAACTACCGAAATTCGCGAAACATCCTCACCTGCGCGCTCCAACTGATGAGCAGCGCGCCCAACCGTGAGGAAAAGACGCTTGTGACCCGCAACCAGGGCGGAGACAAGGTTGTCGTTGCCCGTTGTGAAAACGAGCAGTCCGAGACGCAATTTGTGTGGCAGCAAATCGAGCGATTGATTGGGACGCCGTTCTTCTCGCGAGCTGATAACAAAGAGCGAGCGATTACGTATGGCGACATTGTGGTGTTAAGCAGGCGTCGGATGGAAGGGGCGAAGTACCACGTGGCACTGCGTAACCGGGGGATACCGTGTGAGTTTGTCGGCGAAATCGACTTTTTCGCGACGGCGGTCATTCGTGATGCCCTCGCGTATCTGCACATCATCGAGAATCCTCTCATCGCGGGAATTCACCTAAATCGCATTATGAAACTCTCAGGCATCACTGAGGTGAACGTGCAGCGGCTCAACGCCTGCGCAGAGCGCTTGGCGTGGGAAGATGATTCAAGCGACTTCGTTTATGAGTGCATGTTGGACGTGGACGCTCTGCTTGCCACCCAGGTGGACCATATACGCGAAATCACGCGCACCATCGAGCCGCTTTTGCAGCGAAAGGAGCGGTTTACGCTGTCGGAGCTCGTGTATGATCTCATTATGCGTTCGACGGATCTGTATAAATGGAGCCTCCACGAGGCGAACTGGCGTAACGTGCAGCTGTTGAACAAGCTTTACGAGATAGCACAGGAGTACGAATCGATAACGAAGCATCCCTCAGTCACGGACTTCCTCGAATATCTTGACCTCCTCAGCGGATTCCAAATAGAGCTTGAAGAGCCCGAACAAACGGATAGCGTCAAGGTCATGACTGTGCACCAGAGCAAGGGAAAGGAGTTCCCGGTCGTCTTTATCGTCGACGCGGCGAACAATCGTTTCCCTCTGCGGTATCAGCAAAAGCCGTTCTACGTGCCAAACGACCTGGCGAAGGGGATGAAGACAGGTGACGACGAGAAAGCGCTCTATCAGCAGGAGGAGCGCCGGCTCTTTTACGTGGCGATGACACGGGCTGAGCAGAAACTTTTTGCTACCTATGCGGAGCGGTACGGTCAAAACGTCAACAAGACCAAGCCCTCGAAGTTCCTCGTGGAGACAGAGTTTGAAGATAATCCGCGCGTAGAGGTTGTGGACGTGCATCAGCAGTCCTTGCAGGATGTTAGAACGGTTGAAACCGTCATAGAACAAGCGAAGGCGCTGCTTCAGGACCAAGCCATTCGCGCTATCCAGAGCGTTCAGCCGAAGACAGCGTTCCAAAAGATCGTTGAGCTTGAGAAACTTCGCTTTCTGGAAAGTGGAAAGCGGCTTGAAGACTTTGACGTACGCGGCTTTTTGACCGTTGAAGAGACCAACGGCGAACTCCTACGGCTTTTTAAGGGAAAGCGTGCGCCGTTAGTAAGCGAAGATCATCACTTCTCTGCGTCAGCCTTGCAGACATATAGCAACTGTCCAATGCAGTACAAGTTTAGTTACGTCCTGCACGTTCCTACGCCCCCAAAGACCTACTTCAATCTTGGACTTGTCGTGCACGAGATCATCGAGCACCTCACAAAGCAAGAGTTGGAAGGGATCCCACCGACAAAGGAGCAAGCTGAAGCTGTCCTTGAGCAATTCTGGTCCTCGTCTGCGTATGCGACAAGACAAAAAGAACGCGAGGACAAGGAGCGTGCTGCACAGATGATAGAGACCTTCTTAGCGTGGCGGGAGCGCAACGAAAATGAGGTCGTCGCCGCTGAGATGAAGTTTCAGTTTATCTTAAACAGCCGAGTAGTGAAGGGATTCATCGACCGCGTAGAGAAGACTCCCGATGGACAATACGTCGTGATCGATTACAAAACGGGGTATCAATCGGAGAATAAAAACAGTATCAGAGATAGCATCCAGATGAATTTGTACTCCCTTGCTATACTTGAGAAGTTTGGCGCTCTTCCAGTCAAAACATCCCTCTTTTATGTAAAACACGGAAAAATAGTCGATTATGTCCCAAGTGCTGAAAACATAGATCGACAGAAGCAACGTTTCACTGAAATGATCGACGGCGTACTTTCAGAGCATTTTCCACAAACGCCAGCATATCAAACGTGCCGCTTCTGCAGCTACGAGGATCTCTGCGGAGAGAAAGAAATCAAAAGCGATTGACCCAGGAGCAATGACCTGGCGCAACCTCGTCCAGGTTCGGCTTCGCTGTTCTCGAGGCCTTGAGTCTGCTTGTGTTCTCTCGTCAAATGAGCGACAAAGGCAGGCGATGACTACCAGTTAAAGTTGTTCTTCTTTTTCATCGAAGTGAAACACAGAAAGAGACTGAAGGCTCTTGTTGTCGAAGCGTCAATTCTCCATACTTCCAAATATCTTTATTAAACTTCCATAGTTTAATATAAGACTTCCACATCATGTTGGGGCATGGCGTCAAATCTGACTCGCGAAAAAAACAGTCGTGAAACAATCAGTCTGCAGTTCCCAGCGATTCGCGGGATCCAAGCAGGCAAAGAATATTATATCACGATGTTCCCCCTTAATTTGATTCCACGGCTCTTTCTTTTTGACGAAAGCGAGGTCCCGCCAAAGCTTCGAGCTCAACGCGTTCTGAACTACGCTCGAATACCAGCTATCGCTAATTATATTGTTAATAATCCGACGGATTATGTATTTTCGTCAATTACGGCATCGATCGATGGCAATGTAGACTTCCTCCCCTACGCTGAAAAAGGTCAGTTTAACAAAGTTGGAGTGTTAGCCATCCCGCTGTCGGCTCGATTTGTCATTAACGACGGTCAGCATCGACGGGCAGCGATTGAGGCCGCGCTGAAAGCTCGACCTGAGATCGGACACGAAACTATCTCAGTCGTTCTATTCCTGGACACGGGATTGAAGAAGAGCCAACAGATGTTCGCAGATTTGAACAAGCACGCGGTACCGCCAACAAAGTCTTTGGGAATCTTGTACGATAGCCGTGACCCATTCGCGCGGCTGGCAGTGGACTTGGCAGCTTCAGTACCCATATTCAAAGGGCTTACCGATTTTGAGAAAACGACAATTTCGAACCGATCTATTAAAATGTTTACGCTCAGTAGCATTTATCAAGCGACGAAAGAACTTATTGGCAAACCGAGCACCGCCAAAAAAATCGCCAAAAATGATCAGGAGCTTGCGCATGATTATTGGTGCGAAGTTGCGAAAAACATCCCCGAGTGGAGACTCGTCATAGATCGGCGAGTGAACAGCAGCGAACTTCGAAGAGATTATGTGCATGCACACGGCGTAATCCTTCATGCGCTTGGCATCGCCGGGCGAGCTTTGATGGAAGCCTATCCGCTGGAATGGAAGCAACAGCTTGAGAAGCTAAATGAAATCGATTGGTCGCGTTCGAATGTAGCATTATGGGAAGGAAGGGCAATGATTGGAGGGCGAATAAACAAATCCCAAACGAACTTGATGCTCACGACCAACGCTTTAAAAACGATCCTAGGAGTTACGTTGACGCCGGAAGAAGAGCGAATAGAAGCGCTCTTCACACGTGTAGGGTAGGTCCAATGGAGATAAGCCCACTCACAGAGGAACCGTCTGCATTCGACACGAGGGGTGTCAATGACATCTATGAGGAAATCCGGTCTATTTATCTAAGCGATGATAGGCCATGGGTCATAGGGTACAGCGGCGGAAAAGATTCCACCACCGCGTTGCAGTTGGTATGGAATTCGCTTCTCGCTGTGCCCGAGGAAGAAAGAAGAAAGCCTGTATACGTCGTTAGCACCGACACGTTTGTTGAAACCCCGGCAATCGCCGATTATATTGATAACTCGCTTGCTAAGATCAATGACGCTGCAAAGCGCCAACATCTGCCCGTATCTGCCACAAAATTATTCCCGCTGATAAACGACTCATTTTGGGTGAACTTGATTGGCAGGGGGTACCCTGCCCCGTCACGGTTTTTTCGCTGGTGCACAGAGCGGCTTAAGATTAAACCGGCAGATCACTTCATCCTTGAAAAAGTCTCACAACATGGCGAAATCATTCTGGTCTTAGGGGTCCGCAAGTCTGAAAGCGCCACTCGAGCTCAGGTAATGAACTTGTACAAAATCAAAGGCAAAACACTCTCTCGACATTCAAAGTTTCCGCAGTCTTTCGTGTATACCCCTATCGAGGACTTCTCTACGGACGACGTTTGGCTCTATCTCCTGCAAAATCCTTCACCGTGGGGTGGCAACAATCGTGATTTACTCGCTTTGTACAAAAGTGCAAGCGAAACTGGAGAGTGTCCATTGGTCGTAGACACTGATACGCCTCCGTGCGGTAACAGCCGCTTCGGATGCTGGGTTTGCACGTTGGTAACGAAAGACAGATCAGTGCAAGGCTTAATCGATAACGGAGAGGTGTGGCTCGAGCCGCTGCTTGAATATCGTAATATGCTCGCTGCGACGCAAGTTCCAGAGAACAAGCACCTTTATCGCGAATACAAACGACGAGACGGGACTGTCAAATTCAATAGGAACGGAAGCGGGGCAGTCACGCGCGGGCCCTACAAACTGGAATTTTGCGAGAAGCTTCTTGCGAGATTACTCTCTGTCCAAAAAATCGTAAGAGAAAACGGTCCGGACCCAGGCATAACACTGATTCGTCCGGACGAACTTCACGCGATCAGACGCATCTGGAGGATGGAGCGCGGAAATTGGAAAGACACCGTCCCAAGCATATATCGCGAATGCACTGGAGAAGATCTCGAATGGATCGATGAAGATTTAGGGACGTATTCAGGAAAAGAAGCGGCCTTGTTGGAGAGAATTTGTGCGAAGCACAAGGTCCCTTCCCCCCTCGTCACAAAACTTCTTGATGTCGAATTTCAAGTTCAAGGTATGAGCCGGCGATCGTTGGTTTATTCACGAATTGGAAGCGTATTGGGCGAAGAGTGGCGATCTGAAGATGAAATCGTGCACGATGTTGACGAAAAACCATGATAATTACTAAGCTCGTCGTTCAGAACATTGGGCTCTTCAAGGGGACGCACGTGTTTAATCTTAGGCCCTGTCAAGACAATGGCGCCAAAAAACCAATAGTTTTGATCGGCGGGAAAAACGGAGCGGGAAAAACGACGCTTTTCCAAGCCATTCGGCTTTGTCTGTATGGTAACAACATCAGCTCATTCAAACGGCGGAAACGAGATTATGACCACTATATCGGCAGGATTTTTCACCGAGTCTCTGGGTCGTCTCTGCAATTAGACCGTGCTTCTGTCCAGCTCGAATTTGAGCACTCACATCTTGGACGACTTGATATCTACGGTGTAGAACGCTCGTGGAAAAGACTTGGAGCCTCGATTGACGAGTCGTTGACTGTAATGAAAAACGGAACAGAGATTGTAGATCTAGACCCTTCACAATGGCAAGAGTTTATCGATGAGCTGATCCCTCCTGGAATCTCTCAGTTATTCTTCTTTGACGGTGAGAAGATTAAGCGGCTGGCAGATCAAGAAAATGATGATGTTCAGCTGAAAGACTCACTTAGGGCACTATTAGGCTTGAATCTCGTTGAGCAACTGCGTGCTGACTTGGGCATCTACTGCACACGCCAAGAGAGAGCTCTGCGAGACACAGAAAACGCAGACGACGGCGCTGAACTGAAAGAAGAGGAGAGAGAGATCGACGAACATCTCGAGCGCGCGCGACAAGAGCTGGCGCAAAAGCAGGCATTGCACGATCAGATAATCGGTCAGATCGAGCGTTTTGAAGCCAAAATCGCGCGAGAGGGGGGCGGTTTCGCAAAGGACAGAATGCAACGGAAGTTCGAAATGAAACAGCTCGACCGCGACATCGAAACTGAACGCAATAAGATTAGGGACCTTTGCGCGAGCCTTCTTCCCTTCGCTTTGACAGCAAAGTATTGTCGTCGGCTAGAAGAACGCCTTCTAAGAGAGGAGCAATACCTACAATATCAAAATGCCAGAAGACCTTTTGACAACCTGATAACTGAGCTAAACAAGCAAGTCGGGTCCGCTGCGTTTTGGGAAAACTTGAACGTGACCGAGCAATCAAGATTAGAGGTTTCGCAAAGACTTGCTCACATTATCGCAGAGCAGCGAGTACATTTTGACGAGTTTCGCGATTATGCGCCGGTCCATCAGCTCTCGCCGCGCGACCATCAGGCTATTATGGCGTGGATTCATCAAGCACTGAACGACGTTCCTAAAGAGCTTGCTGAGTCTACAAGGAAATTAGAGGAGTATACCCGGCAGCGTCGTCAAGCAGAAAGCTTGTACAATCGGTCGCCCGAAGATGACGTCTTGGTGCCTTTGATGCAAGAACTCAAAGAGTTAAGTCACGAGCTCGGTCTAATAGAGGAGCACATCCGCACGCACGCCGAGGACATCCGGAAACATGAAATGCGACTTGCAGAATGCAAAAGGAACCTCGACGCACGAGCTAAGAAACAACATGGTCAAGATGTCCAGTCACATCGTATCAGCCTGGCAAATGACGTGCAAGGGGTGTTAAACGATTATGTAGCGGAGCTTCAACAAGCGAAGGCCGAAGAACTAAGCACGCTTCTCTTTCAATGCTTCACAAAACTCTCTAGAAAGGGTAATACAATACAGCGAATTGAAATCGCTCCAGACGATCTTGCTGTCACCATTTATGAAAAAGGAGGGAGCATAACGCCAAAAACGGAGCTCTCTGTGGGCGAGAAACAAATATATGCCATCGCTCTGCTCTGGGCATTGACTATTGCATCGCGTCGGCCTCTGCCGTTCATAATTGATACGCCTCTGGGACGACTCGACAGCGATCACAGAAGAAATCTAGTCACCGAGTTCTTTCCAAAAGCGAGCCACCAAATGATCGTGTTCTCAACCGATACCGAGATCAACGAGACCTATTTTAGTAAGCTCAAAGCTAACATCAGCCGATCTTATCACCTTAGTTTCGATTCTGTTGAGAGCAAGACGATTGTCGACGAGGGCTATTTTTGGGATTCACCGAAGGAGAACGGCCAGGCATGAGTTTTCAGCGCATTCGTCTGAGCAACGGCGCGACGTGGCGGCTGCAACAGTTGAAAGGAAAAACCGGCCTAACACCAAACATCTTAGCGCGAATTGCTTTGTGTTATTCGCTGAATGATCCTCTGATTCCCGACCCTTTGGACTATGATGAAGAAGGCCAAGAAATCAACCGATATACGCTTACCGGCGAATGGGACGCATTTTTCATAGCGCTCGTGCGAGAACGCTGCATTGACGATGGCCTTGACCCGGAAGACGACCTTTTGCCCCAATTTCGTGCTCACCTTAACCGCGGTGCGTTTTTCGCGTTTGCTCAGGTTAAAGACCTTAGTGATTTCCAAAAGCTGATGCCGATTTCCCAAGTGCGACTATCGGCGGACTCTTCAAGCGGTGAAGGAAATGGCACCTGATTTGCCGATCTATTTGGACTACCAGGCAACCACACCAGTTGACCCGCGGGTCATGAGGGTTATGCTCCCGTATTTCACCGAGGAGTTCGGGAATGCCTCGAGTAGCGACCATGTATACGGAGCCAGAGCTGCAGAAGCTGTAGAAAAGGCAAGGATTCAAGTTGCTCGACTGCTCCACGCGAAGCCTGAGGAGATCATCTTCACGAGTGGAGCTACCGAATCGAATAATCTTGCGTTGCTCGGTGTTATGGAGCGGCTGTCAGCCCAAGGCGACCATCTGGTTACGTCTGCGACGGAACACAAGGCGGTTCTTGAAACCGCAAGGAAGCTCGAAAAGAAAAACAAATTGGTCACTTTTCTGCCTGTGGACCGGTATGGCCGCGTGGATTCGGCGGGGGTCGACGCTGCGATTACTGAGGAAACTGTATTAATCTCGATAATGGCTGCCAACAACGAGATTGGTACCATCGCTCCGCTAGAAGAAATCGGGGCGATAGCTAGAGAAAGCGGAGTCCTCTTCCACACTGATGCGGCGCAAGCCGCTGGACATATCCCTCTGAACGTCGACGCAATGAAAATCGATTTTGCATCAATTTCCGGTCACAAGATCTATGGTCCAAAAGGGGTGGGAGCTCTCTATGTCAAGGGGTCGGCTCCAGCAGCAAGAATATCAGCTTTAATATGTGGCGGCGGGCAGGAACGCGGGATTCGCTCAGGAACGCTTAATGTGCCCGGCATCGTCGGGCTTGGAGAAGCTCTCGAGCTAGCCCAGCGCGAAATGGCTCAGGAAAACCGCCGATTCAGGAAATGGACAGAGCTTATGTTTGAGTCGTTTAAAGAATTTTACAACACGGTCTCGTTAAATGGGCATCCTACAAAACGGTTGGCGCACAATCTTAACGTTTGCTTTCCAGGAATTGAGAGCAAGGCCCTAATTCACGTGCTGAGAAATCATCTCTCAGTTTCTGCAGGATCAGCTTGCACTACTGCGAGTACTGAACCCTCCCACGTTTTACGAGCTATTGGACTCGAGAATAGTCTTATTTATTCATCGTTAAGGTTTGGATTGGGTAGATTCAACTCCCAAGAAGAGATTGATTATGCGATCGAGAAAGTGCAATGGGGAATTGAGAAGCTGCGTAAAATCCAAGGCGTAAGTTGACTAGGTAATATCGCAATTAAGCCGCTCGTTCTAAAAAAAGAGCTAGCTGCGGAATCTGTTAGACTGTTTTTTTAGTTTTTTGCTGCTCTTGGGCGTGAGCTTCTTGGGAAGCTGCTTCGGAATACATAAATAGGGGGGTAATAAACTCCCAGATATCCGTCCGAGTTCAAATGCAGACCTAGTTTGCAAAATGTGTGCGACACTGAGCTGCATCAACAAGGCGGTCCGAGTGCATGAATGCAAACAGCAATGATTCTGGCGCGCAGCTGAAAGATAGGATAGTCGCTCTGCTGCTAGACGACCCATCGCTTAAGCACGGAGTTGATATTCCAGAACATGCGCTGTGCAGCTCGATTGACCAAGAATTTCACTCCCAATTCGCAGTCAGACCTGAAAAAGAGCAGTTACTGAAGATATTCCAAGAGCTTTCACAAGACGGATTCATCTGCCGGACTGCGAAGGGCACGGAAATACTCGTCAGACCGGCATATAGATACTACGTGCTGCTTAACGACGAAAGTTCTGCTTCCGGAGCAAAAGATACTGCGACCCAATCATTTCAAGACGCACGTCGCTCGCTTTTGCGCACTCTAGATTCAGAGAATGATGAGATTTTCGGTCAGATGGCTGAAGCTTTGCACTGCGAAGCCGACGAGTTGAAATCTCTGGAAAGACTGGAATATCTGGGCCTCCTGTACCTGAAAACAAAATGTTACACCGGGGATTACAAAGACGTAGTCCTCCTTGCGCCTTTTTTTTCTGAGCTACTTGAGGCGCTGTTAACAGACAGGTTTACAGATTGGCACGTAAAGGTCACAATCAGCTGCGCCTTAGCATATCTAATGCTTAAGGACGACGTAATCCCGGACGACGAAGAACTCGGCCTTGTCGACGACGTCTTCATTATGACCTATGTGCTCCGTAAGATCAAGGCGAGGTTCTCATCTGCACTAATCGAAAAGCACTGGCCCTATAACGCTTATAAAGAAAACATTTGTGATCTAATCGAAGGCACATACCACATATGTTGCTCAGTTGTCGGCGATCAAGCTGCAGAGATTCTTCAAAAAGTAGGGCTACACAAGTTTGATGCTTTGGAACTTGAGGAATACTCCGGTAGCTACCAGCCGCGCGTAGCAAGACTTAGCAAGGAGAAAAGAGAGTTGCTTGCGTTGCTTGCATTTGTTATCCAAAAAATGGATAATGTCAAGACGAAAGGAATGAACGCTGAGAAACTTAAGGATTACGTGCGGAAGTCGGCTAATTATGATGAGATCGAGCGCATAATAGCTCTGTCAAAGCTAGATCATGAAATTCAGGGGCTTCGGAAGCAATCAGGGTCCTTTGAGGAGGAATTTGAGCAAAAAATGAATGAAGCGGTTCTCAGTGTATTGTTGGGGCGGCAGTCTTCCGGTGACTAATCTATGTCTTTTCAGGATGTCTCTCTGAAGCATTCATACAGTTCTGAAAGTGACGACCTGCTCGCAGATTTTTACGTACCAATCTTGAGAGAAGCTATCTCTTACCGCCGCGTGACTGGTTATTTTAGCTCGAGTTCGTTCGCCGCAGCAGCAGCTGGACTTACGCATTTCATTCAAAACAACGGCAGGATGCAATTCATATTGAACGTAAGGCTTTCAAAAGCCGATTATGACCAGATTGAAAGGGGACTACAATCTCCCGGTCAGCTCATAACAAATAGATTCTTGGAGGACTTGCAGACAATGCAAGACGACTCCCTCGTGAATCACGCACGAGTGTTGGGATGGCTCATAGCTAACAAGTTTCTTGAGATTCGTGTTGGTTATGTCCAAGACAAAATGTCCGGCGGTGCACTCTTACACCAAAAAACAGGGATTCTCACGGATCGACTCGGTAACCTAGTGTCTTTTAGCGGGTCAAACAACGAGAGCGCATATGGCTGGATGTATAACTCTGAGAAGTTTAAGGTCTTCTTCAGCTGGGAGGATGGGAACTGCGACTTCATTAGAGACGATATCGCAGATTTTGAAGAACTGTGGAATGATAGAGCCTCAAAAACCCGGGTGGTCTCATTTCCAGAAGCCGTCAAGAACCATCTCATCGAGATCGCACCGACAGATAACGACGAGGTCGAACGACTCATTAGATTCTTAGAAGGTCAGCAAGACGCAGTTCGAATCAAGCTGCGCGGCTATCAACGCGACGCCATCAGTTCTTGGTTTGACAAGGGGTGCAGAGGAATTTTTGACATGGCTACTGCAACCGGCAAAACTTACACAGCGCTCGGCGCCCTGCTCCAACTGCTTGAGAGAGAGGAGAAGCTAGTGACAATAATCGCATGTCCTTTCTTGCACCTAGTCCGTCAGTGGGAAGATAGCCTCCAGGCTATGGGATTCAAAACAAAAACGATTGAGGCAAGTAGCTCCAATCCAAAATGGCGCAGCGGGCTCTTAAACCTGATCCTGGATGTAAGTTTACGTAGGCTTAGTCAATTCATTATTCTCACTACTCATGACACGTTATCATCCGATAATTTCATAGAACTGATGGAAGAAATTGAATGTCCTATTTTGTTGATAGCAGACGAGGTGCACGGATTAGGCGCTGTCCAGCGAAGCGAAGGGTTGCTTGCGCGATATCAATTTAGGTTAGGCCTCAGTGCGACGCCGACGAGATATTTCGATGAAGTTGGAAGCGAAAAACTGCGCAGCTACTTTCAGCCTCTGGACTACGAGTGGCACGGAGATACTGTTGACGAGGATAAAGGAACCGTCTTCAGCTTTCCATTGCATAGAGCCATCAATGAAGTTAATCCGGATACAGGAGAGACCTTCCTGTGTCCTTATAAGTATTATCCGCTATTCGTTGAACTGACCCCAGAACACGAAATGAAGCAGTATATGGGGTTAAGCCGGCAGATTGCGGCTCTCTATTTGAAGAAACACAGATCAAAAGAGGAGGATCTGCACCTTGAAAGCCTGCTTCGAAAGCGCCAGAACGTTTTGAAGAACGCTACAAACAAGTACTCAGCGTTCAAGGACTTAATCGAAAAGCTTCTACAACAAGGGACGATTGACCACACGCTGGTGTATTGTTCACCGCAGCAAAGAAAGACAACGCAAGAGATTCTGCACGAAACGAGTGCAATAAAGCAACACAAGTTTACGTGCGAGGAAGACGCAACAAAAAAACAGGCGAAATTCGGGTGGCTTACAGAACGAGAGTACATTCTTAGAAACTTTGCTCAGGACCATTACCAGGTCCTAGTGGCGATCAGATGTCTAGATGAAGGTGTGGACGTTCCCGTGACGAAGAACGCGGTGCTGATGTGCAGTTCTGGAAATCCCCGAGAATATATACAAAGAAGAGGGCGCATATTGCGCCGTTTTCCCGGAAAGAAAGAAGCTACAATATACGACATTGCAGCTCTTCCAATCCTATATGATAATGAAGCAACCAGCAAGACCCAGAAAGAGATAGTCAGAAAGCAGCTTGAGAGAATCAAACTTTTTGCAAAAGACGCTCTCAACCAATCGGAAGTCTTAAGCGAGATCTTCGAGATAGAGCAACAATACAGAATCTGACGGAGACGGTAATGGCTGAAGAATATGAGATAAATGCACTCATTATGCATACGCTCGAGGAATACTGCAAGGACCCGCGAGCTATGAAATTGATAGGGGAATTGCTTCAGTACGAACTTGACATATGGAACAGGAAGATAAAAAGCGCCGAGATTGTAGACCAATACAATGTAATGGTCGGAAAAGCGGTGAGGGATGAGCAAGAATGAAATTTGCCATTTCATCTATCGAGATGACGAATTACCGCCAATATAAAGGTACACAGAAGCTCCGTTTCACGACTGACAAATCAAAAAATGTCACAATCATCTCCGGAAGAAATGGTTCAGGCAAATCAAACATACTGAACGCGATTACGTGGTGTTTGTACGGCAAAGAAATTCACAAAAAGTACGACTTAGTAGATGCTGACAGTATGCCTATCATCAACTCAAGTGAGCTGGAGTCACTGCAAAATGATGAAAGAAGCTTTGCAGAGGTCAAAATACATCTTGAAACCGACGCTGGTGACTGGCTTGTGTCAAGGAGGACAGAAGGGGGCAAAGACGACTCTGGGGAGCTGTGGTTCAGTGAAAGCAAGCTGACTGTCATACATCCAGTGGGAAATCAAGACAAAATCGACACGGGTGAAGGCACTAAGCGCTTGATCAACAACATATTGCCCGACGCTCTAGAAAGCTTCTTCTTTATCGACGGCGAACAACTTAGGGAGTTTTTCCGAGTAAGGTCTCCGGAAAAGGTGGCCGACGCCGTCGACACCGTTTCGCAACTCGAGTTGGTGTACAAGGCTTCGGAGCACCTCGACTTGCTGGAGAAGGATTTGCAGCGAAGCATAATAGCTGCGACTCCCCAGTTAGAAAAGAATCACAAACAAACCGAGTTTGTTCGGTCTCAAATAGCTCAATTCAAAGAGAGGGCCAGCGATATTAAACGAGATCGAGGTAGTGATACGGCGGCGTTGACCGCTGTCAATGAATATCTGAGGGGCCACAACTTAGAGAGAGTTAGCACTCTGCAATATAAACGTGAGCTCCTTGAGAAAGAAAAGGCCGAACAGACGCAAGCAAATAGCGACTCAGTGCTTTTAAGAAACCAATACCTCGTAAAGGTCGCTCCATTCATTTTTCTAAAAGCTCCGATCGAGAAAACATATGCCTTGATTATGGAAAGTGTGGATAAGGGTGAATTACCCTCTAAAATTAAAGAGATTTTTGTGCGTGAGCTTATTGAAGAAGGCCGCTGCATTTGCGGCAATGAGCTCTCAAGTGATAGTGACGCGACTGCCACCCTTGTGGCATTTAGTAAACACCTGTCGTTGTCTGAATTGAGCGACGTGGCGATAGTTGGAAAGACAACTATCGAGGAAATTCTATCAGAAATTCAGGAGTTCCCCCAAAGAATTGAATCAATGAGCATAAAGATTGACAAACAGGAAAGCCGATTGGAAGAAATCAGGCGCGACTTAGACCAGATTCGCGACGATTTACTAGGCTTTGACCTGGAAGAGATTAACCGTTACGAAGCTCGAAGAGAAGAGCTTACAACGCGCATAGCTGAACATAATTTGCTGCTTGCTGAGCTTGACAAAAAAATGCGTGAGGCTCAACAAATCTTAGACGACTGCAGAAAACAGGAATCAATAGAGCTTGCCAAGCATCCTAAATACGACACTTTGAAACGCAAATTGGCCCTATTACGCGAAATTCAAAACGTGTTCGCAAAAACGGAGAGCATCATAAAAGGTAGGATAAGACAACGGGTTGAACAGAAAACGCGCGACAATTTCTTAACGCTGATAAGAAAGGAAGGGGCTTTTCAAAACGTTACTATATCGGACGATTATACGGTCAAAGTCCAGCACGCGCACGGATTTAACGTAATTAACGACCTATCAGCAGGAGAGTACATGATTCTGGGGCTGGCGTTCATGAGCGCGTTAACGAGCATCTCAGGATTTCAAGCGCCGGTCATTATTGACACCCCGCTTGCGAAAATAGATGACATACACCGAGATTACATCACCACTCAATTGCCCCATTTTCTGGACGGGACTCAGCTAATTCTATTGGTGACGCCAACGGAATATGACAATGATAAGAAGGTTAAAGATAATCTCAGCCATTATCTCCTTCCAAGTAATGATTATATGATTCACGAAAATGAGACTTTCACCATCTCGGAGGTGACGCAGCGTGGGAATGCATGATACTGAGCCCAGGGATATCGGATATAGCAGTAACGCCGTGACATATTATCAAGAGTGGATTGAGCAAAAAGCTAACCCTCTTTTTGCTGGGATGAAGCAAAAAGATCTCTTTATTTTTGCAATGGCCCTCGGAAAACACAGAGAGCGAAAATCCACTATCGGAGGGAAAAAAATCAATAACATCCCTGTAAGCGCAATAACAGAAAAAGAGAAGTGGGCTGTGTTGCCAATTGCGATTTCAGAAGAGAACGACTTGCTGTGTTTAAGAGAGGAGGTCAGCATTTATAGGCTTGCTGAGGAGTATGCTAACGAAGGTATCAAAATACTCAGCGCCCACATGGAAAAATTCGGCTTGAACTATCCTAAAAAATTGGAACTAGAGCTCAAAAAATTGCTTGAAGAACAGGCATAAACCCTTCCATCAATAATGAGTTCTGCGATAATGTGACGTAAATTTGCTTCTCTCGCGCAATAATCGAACTATTGAGTGTTTCACTCCTCGCAAGAACCCGCTGTTATACCATCCTTTTCGGAAATTTACGAGTGTTTTTAAGCTAGGGTTCAAGAAAGACTTTGAAGCCGTTTATTTCCTCATCAGTTCGTCTAATGTATTTTCATTCATCTTACGATAAAACTTGTCTTTAAAAGCTTCCATTTCTTCGTCCCGAGCCTCAATCTCATGATCTCTCTTTGCCAGTTCGACAATTCTGTTTATCTCCGCAGCGTCCCCAGATTTCTCTATATGCCTTCTAATGTTCTCTACGCTGCTGCGATCAACCTTGGCGCCGTCCATCTTTTTGACAACGTATGCGAGCAAGCCCAGTAATTCTCGTTTCTCCCTGCCGACTTTACCAAGACGTTTTTGGTAGGTGCCGGAATACTCCTCTAAATCCAGACTTTCGAACTTGTGGAGGCCGACCTTTTGGAGAATCTCCAACTTTTGCGACTGAATCAGATCATTGCACGCGTCGTATGTCGCGTCGACCATTGTGCAGACATCTTCGTCGAGATGCCAGTTTCGCTTTATTGGCTCCGAAGAAAACCGCTCGTTGATCCCGTGCAGGACGTATGACATAACAAAAATATCATCTATCAATCCGTTTTCTGAACGGTCGGGAATAACGTCATCCGCTAATACTAAGTACCCCAAGGCGCTGGAGATCTTGATCTTGGTGTGCCAATCGATCAGAATGTCGTTAAGCAATTCACAAAGAAGATTAAAGAAAGGAACAGCAGACGCGACAATCTCTTTGTGCGGGCCGTCATACTCAGCAACCCTCTTAAACAAAAAAGTTTCATAACTCCAGTCAGGTATGTCGGACGGCTCAACCCGTTGAGCGGAAGGGACAACTTGTCCAGCACCGGACTGCTCTACCACGTGACCCGCAACGGAACCCTCGTACATTGGTGGTGTTGGCACGGGCTCTTCTCGTCGCACACGCGTCTTTCTTACACTTCCACTTGCATCTTCCGTTTGTTGCTCATTCTCTATTTTGCTAAGAATTTCTGTGGCAAGTTTCTTAATACGAACATCACGATCATCGCAAGCATCTTTCACCGCATCGCTCGCATCTGGCCCGATTTTTATCAACGCTTCTTTAGCAACTTGTTGGACGTCCGAGTCAGGGTCTCTTAGACCGTTTACAAGTGCCCTAATGGCTTCGTCTGTCCTGAGATTGTCAAGCGCGCGAACTGCTGAAAGCCTCACAAGTTTATTTCGGTCTCGTAATGCAGCTTTTAGTGGAGAAACGGCATCCTTTGTCGTTCGTCCGAGAACTTCAGCTGCTAGTTCGCGAACATCTGCAGATCCAAATTTCAATCCGTGAACTATTAGAGGATATGCTGGCTCTCCTATGTTCTCGAGGGCTCTTAAGGCGCTTAATCGAATTTGAGGATATCTATCCTTTAGTGCATAACTAAGACATTCGCACGCCTCCACGCATCTCATATCGCCGAGTGCATTGATGGATTCGATGCGCTTGGTAGAAGATTTGTCATCAACATTGCGGATGTGGGCCTGCGGGTCCTCGCTGATAGCCTTCATACTCTCAAGGGGTGGCAGATTGTCAGCGCTGTCTAGCTGCTTACCGCATTCTTTGCAGAAGCGTGCGCCAGAGCTCGACAAAGCGCCGCACTCAGAGCACGCGCTCTGAGAAGGTGGGGGGTCCCAGGTATAGCTTAGTGGGTTGCAAGTAGGACACGTGAGCTCGGGGTCGAGGCGGCTGCCGCATTGGGAGCAAAATTGCTTCATTTGTAAGACCGCTCTTCCAGCACAGGTCCTATAGAGGTCACGAACGAAAAGGCTTGCGATCTCAAACCCTTTTGCATCGTGTGGGTGGCCAGTCAAAACGCAAAACGCTCTCAAGAGCAGAACCGGCGCTCCACAAACCCAGGTGCGCCTGCTGCGCCTGCAACTGGGCCTCGTAAAACAACCCCCTCACACGATACGTCGGGTTCATACGGCGTTGCCTTCGCGTACCCCTCACGCCCGAGTTCGTAGTTCACGAGCACGTTGTCCACAAACACGCAGCGCAGCAATCGCCCGTACCTGTCGTTTTCAGAGACGTCTTCGATAAGGGTTACCGTTTTGCCGGCGACCGGTTCTTGTCCCGTGCGGTGGCTTCGGGACCAAGCCATTCTTTCTTCGTCGTATCTTCGGGCGTGCCCATTCCAATGCACAGCACCTCGTATTCCGATCACCTGCTCGGATGGGATGCGGCCCTTCCGCAGATCGTGTGACAAACGCTTCTGGTCCGACCTTACGTTTTGATGCGGAAGCGTGGGAAAAGAGCGAACACCAATTTTGGTTTCAATCCTTGTTTTGCTAGACCGCCTTGTGCAATTAAGCTACTGCCGTAGTGACTGACTATCATTCGTTTCAATCATTGTTTTGTTAGAACCCCTTGTGCAATTTAACTATCTTATGATGACGCTTATGAGGAGTGTTCGGGGACAGCGACGGGTTTCAATCCTTGTTTTGCTAGACGCCTTGTGCAATTTATCGCCTCAGCCGTCGGATCTGTGACCTCAACGAATCTGAATACCGAAGCATTTTATTTGCCGCCTTCGGCTTGATTCGTCTCAGCATTGCTCGCTTCGCCGTTGTTTTTAGACTCAATCTCAACCAACATCCCTCCATAAGATCAACCGGCTTACACCACCGGCCACCCAAAAGGTTTCCATCCTTGTTTTGCTAAAACGTCTTGTGGCAATGCACTGCTTGAAGCCTCTACTCCCGTTCTAGTTCGATACGACTTTCTTTGTTTTTGAATACGCGCGTTGTCGAAAAAACATTAACATCTTGCATTTTCAGGGCAATCGTGCACTATGCGTAAGTCACACTGCTGCTATCGTAGAAATCCCGTCTTCTTTTGATACTCGAAATATTTGATCTGCGAAGCTCTCTAGCTCTCGCTCGTGCGAGACGATAATCACTTGCGGACACTCAAGCTCGGTGAGAATATCCTGCACTTTGAGCAGCTGCTCTTTGCTGAAGCCGTCCGTGGGTTCATCAAGGATAAGCAGATTCGATTTCATCGACGTTGCGACCTTGCGCACGATCATGTTAAGCGCTAGCCGGTACGCGAGTGCCACGCTCGTTTTCTCACCGCCACTCAGATAATTCACGTTTTGCTCGTAGCCGTCCTGCTCGACAATGATGGAGAAGTCCTCATCGATGCGCGCGCTCTTTGTGGGATCTTCCACCAGCAGCTCAAACCACTGTTGGAAGAACTGATTGAACTCCTGCTGAAACGCGATCATGACTTGCCGCTCAATCGCTTCCAAGGCCTTTATGAAGTAATCTGCAAGCCAGATCCTATTTTCAGTCAAAAAGCGCGCTTTTTTGACGTCGCGCTCCTTCGCTTCAACTTCACGTTCCAGGGAGGCGACGAGCTTTTTTTGCTGCTCGACGGTAGCTTCTAGTGACGAAAGGTCTTTTCCGATCCTCGACAGGGCGTCGGCCGTTTCGCGTCTTTTGCCCTCTAAGTTTTGTAAATCCACGGCGATCTGCTTCATTCTCTTAACTTCATCGCGCGCCTTTCCTAACGACGATCCAAGCGTTGCGATCTCCTGCTCGACGGTGCGTATCTTTTCCCCGTTGCGCGCGATTTTCTGTCGTACCATCTCCGCTGGCGCTTGTAGCAGCGCAAGCTTGTCTTGCGACCGGCTGTACGCGTCAAGAGCATTGAGCAGCGCACTCGCGTCAGTGAGACCTTTTTCTATGTCGTCGATTTGCTGCTGCAGCGTATCCTTTCTAGCCTCTTCAGCTGCGATCTTTTTCGTAAACTGCGCAGCGTCGGCCTCTCGTCCACACGTTGGGCAGACCCCCTCTGCGCGAATACGCTCGTAATTTCTGAGGGCAGAATCAATAAAAGCAGCTTCCTTCGCACATTTAGCATGCGATTGACCGAGCGCGTCAATCGACGCTTTGAGCTCGCTCTCGTCTTGCTCAGTCGGCCTTTTGAGCGCTCGCAATCCTTCGATCTCCCCCTCCCGCGTCGTGAGCTCTCTAGTGGCGTCAGCGAGCTCACGCTGCGCGACCCGGATGTCGCCTTGTGCTCTTTCTATCTGTCGCTCGAGCTGCGGAATTCTTCCCTCGGCTTGAGCAAGTGCCTCTTTCTGGCCGCGCAACTTTCTAAGTTGCTCATCAAGGGCGTCAAGCTCACGTTGCAGCGCATCCTCCTCGATCCGTTTGTGTGCGATCGTCTCTTCGGCGTGGCTGATATCACCACCCAGGGAGCGCACCTCCGCGCGCTTGGTTTCCACGTCTAACGCGGAAGCCTCGAGAATCGCGGCTCGAGTGTTGCACGCTGTTGAGACGAGTTGAGCGTTATCTCGCGCGATCTTGTAGTCCTCGATTCGGAGCACCTTGTAGAGCGTTTTTAGTCGCTCCTGTGGATTGAGCGCTAGAATTGCCTTCATCTCCTCTTGAGGGGTGAAGATCGCATAGCGATAGATCAGGCTCTGAGATCGTGGGTCTCGCGGCTCGTTGAACCTCAGTATCTCCAGGATGCGCTCCTTTAGCTCTGCCGGACTGAAACCCGTCACCCCGTTAGGCCCTTCAAGGTGCCCCTCCGCTTGTTGGACGTTGCCGCCTTTTCGCACAAGGGTCCGGCGCACGACATATTCGTCGCCATCGACGGCAAATGCGAGACTCACGGAGCCTTTTGACTCGTTGGTCTTGAGTAGGGAGCCGCCTTTTTGCGATCCGAGGCCGAAGAGCGCGAATTCGATGGCCATCAGAATGGTCGACTTTCCCGAACCGATGTCGCCTTCGAAGAGCGATATGCCTTGGGGGAACGCTATCGTCGCCGTCTTATAGCTCCTGACGTTTTCAAGCTTAAGCGAGCGCAGTATCACTTCTCAAAGGCTCCTTTCAGTTGAAGGACTCCGAATGCGTCTTCGATCATGCGCGCCTCGTACTCCTTCTTGTTCTCGGCAGGGTTTTTGTCCTCTTTTAGAACATTCAGTAGTTCAAGAGAAAGCTTGACGCCGGAATCACCCTGGAGCTCGGTAATATTGGTGTGCACGGTTCCAACGTTCTCCTTGAAAAGCCGTTCTTCAATGACCGTTACGTCCTCTCCTGCGACCGTTATTGCGGCGTAGTCTGCTGAGGTGAGGCCGCGGCGACCGAGATGCACGTCGACAGCGCCGCGGGCGTAAAGCAGGTTCTGCAAGTGCACAAAGTCTATATCAGATGTCTTTCCACCGGATAATTCGCCCCGTATCTTCAATACGACGATCTTGCCGTCCACGTCAAGGCGGCTAAATGATTCGGCGAGTGTGTCCTGGGCTCGCGACGAATTGAACCCGGTGAGATTATACTCTTTGTACACGCTCTCGACCAAAACCGTTTCAACGAACTCAACATCCGTGACCGTTTGATCGAAGCTTACGATGTAAAAGCCCCGCCGCTCGCCCTTAGCCGTGAACTCAAAGTCACGCCCATAGCCGGCGAAAAGCGGCCCCGGGAACACGATCCTGTCGTAGCCTGGGAGGTGGTGCTCTGAGTGCTGATGAACGTGTCCGCCGGCGTAGTAGTCAAAACCCTTGGGGAAGAGCGAAATAGGGATTGAGTCCATCCGACTGAGGTACTCGGGCTTAAGCTCGTCGATGCCGGAGTGAAAGGCAAAGATCTTGAACCCGTCGAGACGTTCGAGTTCCTCTCGATCGAGCATGTCGTAATACTCGCGCTCTAACCCCATCCGTCGCGCTGAGATACCTACGAGCTTCGCGCCCGTGCGCGCGTCTTCGACGCACTCGAGTTTGAGCGTGCCGTCGATGACTTGTGGCCTTACAATCTTCGTTAGGAGGCCCGCGCTATCGATCACGTCTATAATGGACGTGCTCGTCGGCGTGTAATCGTGGCTTCCGTAAATAGCGTAAATCGGTATGCCGTGTTCGGTAACTTCTCGCATCTTTGCAACGGCTTGTCTTACTGTGTTGAGATCCGAGGGCACCCCGACGTGGAACAGGTCCCCTGAGATGACAATGAAATCGACCTTGCGCGTAATGCAAATGTCCATGGCTCGCGCAAAGGCCCCGATCTCCAACTCCGCCATCTTCCCGTGTCGGTTTGCACCGAGATGGACGTCTGCCATATGGGCAAATTGATGCATCGTTGAAAGCCTCAGACAACCCTTCGGTTGGGTTTTAGGTGAATGTCGTGCTTGTCTTCAGGGGTATCTCTACTGGGGTATTCTGCCACGTAGTCGTCAAAGAGTGGTACCTGGATAGGAATTGCAAATTTGGTGAATATGCTGCTTACGATCGCCTCCCCTTTGTCCAAACTACCAATTGTCGCGTAGTCCTCCTTGAGGTCTTGTGCGGCGCTACTGATGATCGCGTTTCGTTCGCTCGCCATCTCGTTTCCGAAGATGATCTTAGTATTCAGGTTTGCTAAGACCGTAGTGGGGATAACGCTCGTTAACTGGGTAATCGCCACGAGGCCGATCTTAAATTTCCTTCCTTCGCGCGCGACGGTGCTGTACGTTGTATCGCCCCCTTGACTTAGCACGTCGGCCCCGAGCACGCGCGGAGCCTCTTCGATCACGATGCTTACCACGGGCTTATCCTCGAGTTTGGAAACGCCGCTGCTCCCGGTCTCTTGTTTGTACCTTTGATACTTCGTCAAAATCTCGTTTATGACCAGGCTTCCGATAAGGAGCTCAGCTTTGTCGCTAAGCCTCGACGTATCAACGACAACGATCATTCCGCTTTCCAGCGCTGCGATCATTTCGCTGAGCGTCGACTCTCCTGAGGTGGCGCTAAAGGCTCGGTTGTAACAGATAAGGTCTCCTTGCTCGTTGACGTCTAAACCCAATGCTGTCTTAAACTTCCTTTGAAGGACGGCCGCGGTCATTGGGGCGACGTTTTCAGGTCGCTCGTCTTTAAAGATGGCTTCGATCCACTGTTTATCCTTTTTGTGGGCGAAGTAATAGCCGTACAGCGCTTCAGACTGTGGGTCGGTGAGGTTAAAGAGCTCCTCAATATGCCACGGCATTATCGATTTTAGGTTAATGACAAGCGTGTTTGTTCCTGCAGGGGCCGCAAGCGAGTAGTACCTAATCTTGTCTTTTGCGTCAGGGTGATTGCTCAGGCCGAGTTCTTTGCCCCTGCCGCCATAATACTCGTCGTGCGGGTCAAGGACCAACACCCCCAGGTTATCGTCGTTCACCACGCTCCACAGCAGGACCTTCACAAGGTTGCTTTTTCCTCTGCCAGTTGTCGCAGGAATGAGCACGTGATGGGTGAACAAGTCCTGTGCGTTGAGTCGTACGGGCACGTCGAGGACGTTCGACCCGCTCCGCACCTTGCCGAGGTACGCCGTGTTCTCAGGAACGTCCATAAACTGAAGGTCTTCGTTAATCACGTGCCGAACTGAAGAGAAAAAGTCGGGCAGCGCCTTTGGAATCGTAACGCGGTTTCCTGAAACTAAGGCGACAGCCCGAGCTTCGGCCAAAACATAGTTACGCAGGCTCTCATCGAAAAACTCGAGACTGCCCCCTCGTCCTTCCAGTTCGAGTCCCGCGGTGAGTTCAAGAACTTCTCGGGAAACTTGGCTTCCGTAGAACAGGTTATGGACCTGAAGGATGAGTGAGCCGTTTCGGCTTTCTGCAACTAAGAGATTCCCAAGCTCTATTTTCGTGTCAGTCTTCTCTCTGATGAGGATGTGCGCGACTTTGCCTGCAATGATCTGGCCGATGATTTCCAACTCTTCCATTCGTGTCACCCCCGTTTGTTTAAGACATCATGAGCGTCCGTAGCCTTAACATGCCGATAAAATTTCTCCCACTTGCCCATCGCTGCCATCTGAGAGCGCAGTATGGCAAAATAATGCTCACGCTCAGAACTCGTTACTCGCGCAAAGCGGTCGGCATCGATGAGTCCATATGGGTATCCAGGGAACGTGTAATCTGCCGAATTTCGCACGAGCAGTGTGAGCACTTCGTTGAGCGCACGTTCGTCAAGTGACAGAAATTGATCTCTCTGGATCTCTAATCTAAATATACGCTCTGAAATCGCGTTGAGCTTAACGCCGAGTATGAAAACGAAGTGGTCTTTGCTCGTCCCGTCGGCTATCGGGTAGTACCATTCTGAGGTGATGCCTTTTTCAGCTGAGAGCTTATCAAGTGCGCCGAGCAGGGAGTAGCCCGTGTCAGTGAAAAGAGCGCTCGTCTTGGAAAGTCCTGCGAGGATTACCCCTTTTTTCTGTGCCGCCTGACTGAGTTCGTCCAAATACGCGTACTCGTGTGGAAACGCCGTTTGAAGGGTGCCGTCAAGCACTATGACGTCGCCAGACGCAAGCTCATTTTCAACGACGCTCTTTGCGAGTGCGAGCTCTGAGAATCGTCGAGAGATAGAGCCGACCCGATAAATATCCGCCCGTTGGTTTCCGACGGTGATCGAACGATCCATCGAACTAAAAGAGAGGTCGCGTTCGCGTGGGAGGATGGCATCCTCGCCAGAAAGCGGGAAAAGCGACGTGTTGTAGTGAATCTGCCCCCTCTCGAAGTCAGAAAACGTCGCAGCGAAGAACTCGATCCGCTTAGGGATTGATCGTTCAGGTATCCTTTTGTTTCCGCTCCAAATGCCAAAATAGACGCGGTTTAGTTGGACTGAAAAGTTAGGAGCTCCGAGCACCTCTTGATTGCCGCCGTCAATGAACGCAGTTTTTTTGTCAGAATCGATGCGTTGGATTACCTTGAATCCGTCAGTCGTGAGTGGGAAAGGCTGTACGCCGCGCTCAGGAAAGAACGGATTGCCTATACTCTCATCGTTTAGATGGGTATCCAAGCGTTTGATAAGCTCGTTGGCAACTTGTGAAGTTTCCCTCTTCATTTGAAGACCCGTCGGAGACAACAAAACGTTGTGAGTGCAAAAATTGACAACAGTATACAGTCTTACTATTACTTGCTACTGTCGAGTTTGTATTGCAGATTCGGCATAAGTGTACAAATCTTGTCATAACCTCTAAGTTATCAGTCAATCGCCGGGAATAATATATGTGCCCCGGGCATAGGCCGAAAGTGTTTGGCTGTTGAGCTGACGCTCTTTTCAACGTATCGCAGCTTTGTCGACTCTCTGGGTTATTCAGCTTTCAAGTACGCTTGGGACAGCCCCACTGCGTACCCCGAACGTCGGTACTTGGACACACGTTTGTCGTGGCGATACTCGCATACCTTTTGTTGCGCGAGCTTGGCGCATACCTAAAGCGTTTCGTCAATCTGATGAACAGCGATTTTGGCGTTTTAAGTCGTGACTGGATTGTTTCCGTTCAAGCATTCTTGGATGCTTCAGTTACCTTTCGTAACCGCTTTGATGTGTTTGTTTTTATAGCGCCTGGCTTTAAGTTGCCCGCGACCTACTGGCTTTCCATTCCGGCTGTTGTCTCAAGTTGAAGGTCAAAGGCGATTCCTGATTTAGCAAGAACCGTGTCTCCTCGTATACTGCTTGATCTGCGGAAAGGTCGTCGTAGTCAGGCAAGGCTTCCATCATCGCTAGCTTTGGACTTGCATTCTCTGCGAGCGTTGCTCTCAGCTCTTCCCATCCTTCAAAATCAGTTCTGTATAAAATGCTCTTTGTCATACGAATGCGCTCGCGTATTTCCTCCTCGAAGTTATCGATGCGTTCGATGATGACGCTAATAGGGGTTTGCTTTTGGCTCATAATGTCCCGCATAGCTTGAATCAACGTTTTCAACCGCGTGGATTTCTGCTTAACGCGCTCAATGACGTCAAATATGGCAGAACTAGCCTCGTCAGGCAATTTAAAGTCAATGACCCTCATGTCGTCTTCTTCTTCTTTTAAAGACATATTGTAAAAGTACGGGACGAGCTGACCAATGGAAACCGCCCGTTCTTGCAATCTCTCGTTATACTTTCCGCTCTTCGTCCAGCAGAGCTCGTTCAGAAACTCGCTGAAATCTTGATACTCGTGCACCAAGGCGAAAAGCCCCCGCACACTAGCAAGCTCGGCTTTTGCGTCGAGGTATGCAGCATGGACATCAACAAGGCATAAGGACAGGTTGTCCATCACATCAAGCATGGCAGCACATACGCGTTGCTCGTCACTGATTACATAGTTCCCTCTTGCACCAAAACTGGCAGTCGCTCTTATGGACCGCTTAATGTCAGTGGCTTCGCTGTTTGTTAAGAGCGGGGTTCCGCGCATACTTGAGTCGGTGATGTTATTAACGAGCAGCAAGCATTTTTTTCGACTGTCTGTCTCACGTATCGCTTTACTCACCCGTTTTTCGTCGTTTTTTGTCATTTCTACCCCAAAACTCAAGCGCCGTCTTTTTTGAGCGCGGTCTCGATCCGTTCAAGACGAGCTTGTAGATCAGCGATCTCAATTCCTCTAAAGATTGAATTTACCATCCCCATCTCGTTGGCCGCAGTGCGCCCGTCGACCTCTCCGGCCTCGTAACGCTGCAAGATAGTTATCTGGAGCTTCACGAGATCATTGCCATTGACCTTTCCGTTACCATTTTTCTCAAAGGGCGCATCTTTCAAGCTCTGCATCGTATCGCGCTCTCTATCAAGGGATTTAACGAGATTTCGAGCCGCCTTACGCGCTGCTAACCCCGCGTCATCAACTATTGCTGGCATCAAAGCCTCAGCTCGTAACTGCGTATCTAGTTTGAGAGCGATATCAACAAGTTTTGGTGTTGGGACGCCTGACAGATCACGTTCTTTAAGCTCGTCTATAACGCGCTGATATTGATCGCCGTAGATCCTAATGCGCGCCTGTCTCGTCAACCAATACTTCTCTCGAAGTGCATCAAGTTCTATTGCCTTTAGGTTATCGAGCTCTTCTTTGCTCTCGCTTTCCCATTTTGATAATGTACGCCGGTTTATGCCGGTCTCTGCCTCGATCGTTCTTAGTGACTTGCCCTGAGCTCGGAGCTCGAGAAATCGCTCTTGTTTATCCGAATCTACCATTTTACTACCTCCTCAGCCGGTTTGGTTGAGGGTTTACATTCTTGCATTAGCCTCAACTTATATATAATCTGCTCGGACTATAAATTTATTTTTGTTAAATTTGAGCAATATATTAATTTGTGTTAGGTTCGAGCAAGATATTCACTGTGTGTTTGATGCGAGCAAAATAAAAGAGTTTAATATCTCCGGGGCAGAACACTTACGTTGAGCCAGAATGGATTCGGATGAACTCATATCTCAACTGCACGAGCTTGGCATAGACGTGCCTAAAGGTACACTGCGCCGCTGGGCGTCGGAGGGACTAATCAAAGGACCTGAACCAGAGGGAAGAAAGGGTAAGAGGGGACGCTTTATGTCCTGGCATTCGAAAACGGTGGAGCAGGCGGCTGCTATCTATATCATACGCGGCAGTTACGGGCCTAAAAAGAAGATTAAGTCCCTTCTTGCAGTCAAAGAACTAGTCGATCGCTTTTATGCTATCGTCAATGAATTTCGTGATACAGAGAATCCAGAAGTTTTGGAAAAGCTTGACAAAATGCTCGTGCCTGGTAAGTCAGCCGAGGGAACGAAAGGGTATATGTATGGCTCCTCAGAGATACACTCCCCCTTCATTACGTACATCGTCACGCTCGAGAAAATCAGAGGGAATAAGCCCCTCTTTGAGCCTATCACAGTCGTTTTTAGCTGGAACTACCATCTTGTCCGCGACGAAGACGGCAGAGAATCATTTAAATTGCGCTATGATGGCGTGAGTTTTAAGGATTCGGCCGAAAACGCCGTTAGCCGGCACGTTGGATATACTCCCGAGGCGTTTGAAAAGTTGCACGGAAGGAAACCAACGGATTGGGAAAAAGAGAAAGAGGAAGGTAAGGTCATCACCTTTGACAAGGATACCGACTGGTCTAACGTTCAGGTTGACGTTGCGAACCAACAGATCATCATTAAGGATCCTAAGAAAAACGAGTTTAGAGTTATCGATTTGAAAAAGAGCGGCCTACGCATACTCTCAAGTAGCGAGTGGGCTGAGATTGAGAAGAATAGCCAGTAGTTTGAGAGAAGGAGTGTGCGTTACAGAAACTTGAGAAAGGGGGGACTGCGCCCCCCACTCTCACGACTCGCCTGGCCCGGTTGTCGAATTAGGACAAAGGAAATCACGATGCCGGCGATCGCCAGCAGAGCGACCGGATAGAACGGCGCGACATAACTTCTGACGAGATCTTCAACTGCCCGGCGAGAAGGTCTCCTATTATGGCTCCGGCGCCATACGCGGTAAGGATGAGCCTATAGTTCGGTCCGCAATATTGGTGCCACAAAATGCGGCGGTGGACAGGCGCTATTGCAAGCCAGCCTCCTAGACCCAGCCGTATTCCCGCAGAATATGAAATCGGCCAGTAAACGTACCGGTTTTCAGAAAATAAAAAGAGAATCCCTGCACGTTATGCAGGGAGTTCTATTCACCCCAGCGGAGCAACGGTCTTTTTGTACATCTCGTTTAGTACCTGCGCGAGGCCGGCATAGATTGCCGCGAAACCGGTGAGGATCCCTTCATAGCCAGCAATCGTGACTACGTTGGCGTTCCCTGTTATCTCACCGATTGCCAGTAAGAAGAACAGAATGGTAAGTAAGCCAAGGACAACCTGCAATGCCCGGTTTGCTTTGAGCGACCCGATGAACATGACGAGCGTAAAGATGCCCCACATCACAAAGTATGCCGCCAACGCATTTGAGCTTGCCGCGTCCGCAAGCCCTAGCTTCGGAAGGATCAGAAGGGCGACAAGAGTCTCCCAGAAAATCCCGAAAGACAAGAATGCGGTCATCCCGAACGTGTTGCTCTTCTTCCATTCCATGATCCCTGCAATAATCTGCCCGAGACCCCCGTAGAACATCCCCATCGCGAGGACCATCGAACCGAGCGCAAAGTACCCCGCATTGCTTAAGTTAAGAAGGACGGTCGTCATCCCGAAGGCGGTCAACCCGAGCGCCGCAGGGTTTGCGGTCACGTCCAGGTTCCTCACATGGGTGACGTCGATCTCTCCTGATTCGTTTGTCATACGTTTACTCTCCTGAATTTTTTTTCATCATGCGTATCCGTTGAATCTGCAAGGGCCCGCATAGGTCAAGGGCCCCCGGAAAAGGCATCAAAGGGGCGAAAAACACTAGAAACAAGATAGATGGCAATAAACTGGGTTGAATCGATAGACCAAAGCTTGTGGAGTGGTCGCCCAAAAACGCTCCACGAGTATATGCTGCCCCGACAAATGTTCGTGGTAAGGCGGGCGCAACGAAGATCCAGCGGCCTTTTTTCTGGGCGCATTCCAAAAAGTGTGGACCTGGCGCTTTCTGACGCTTGACTGTCGCAGATCATCTGGATGTTTTTATCACTATTAATAATTAATATAAAAAGTTTCGCATTCGAAAAGGCGATACTGCCGATTGATCGACGCAAATAAGCAGAGCCTTACCGTCTCTTTGCTCCGTCTCCTCACGCTAGTCTGGGAAGCGTAACCGAACGGTTCCCTGCTAAAAGCCGAGAGATCGCAGCCAAATGACGATAGGAATTTTGTGCCCAGGAATCCGACGTGGAACGCACTTTGCCGCATGCTTGAAAAGATTATAAATGATCTTCAGAAATGACCGAGCGTACTTTGGAAAGGTTGTCCTTCCAGCTCTGAATCGTCGTAATCGAAGTAATTTAGTATTCTTCCGACGGGCGGAAGAATTTGATGCTTAACATAGTATTCCACATCTATCTCTCGCTCTTGCCCATTCGTGTCAACCACTTTGCCTTCTTTCTGGGTGAAAATCTCAGCCGGATAAGATCGGTCTCCTATCGATCCAGTTCCTTTCATAACGAGATACGCAATTTTCGCGCCAACGTCGGCGGCAAGGCCGTATTCTTTTGCTCGCTTTGCCGCCCTTACGTGGGCTTGCACGGATTCATAGCTAGCTATCTTTTTTGTAAGCGTTTTGTAAATTATGAGCTTTGCTAACGGAATCTCACCGGCTCTAAGTCTCTTGATCGTACTCGTCACCAGTTCTGCAGCGGCTCCAGGTTCTCGCCTCTCAAGAATGATATTGATGACGTCAGACTGTAGCTCCTTTGCGAGTGCACACCAATCACCTCTCCGCACTTCAAGACCCCTGACAACAATAGTCCCATCTTCGGTAATCCCAGCGTAGCGCTTCTTCTTCTCGGTAAAGAAGATAGCTTTGTAGTGCTCATGCACGTCGAGCTGAATTGGATAAATCGTCGAAAGCTCCTCGATAAGTGTGCGGACTCTATCCATCAGCTCAGTTGCCATTAGGCTCCACCTTGTTGCTCATATCACCGTGAAAAGCTTTGTAGTACTATTAAACGGCACAAATCACTCCTCTACTGCGCCTTAGCGCCTTAGTTGACCGCTAGCTGCAAATCAAGCCTCTTTGAGCTTTACGAATAGACTGTCAGTGTCTCCGTAGATCACCTCGAGACCGTGCTTCTCAGCACGCTCAACCGCATCCTGTATGATGGTGCGTCCCCACGCTGTCGTTGCTTCAGCACACTCTTTGCGGTACCACTTCGCCGCGTGCCATCCGGTATAGCCGTAGAACGCGTTTGTCAGGATCTTAATTGCGTTCTGGTGAACATCAAGGCTAGTAAAATCGCGTGAACCCTTGTCCATGTGAGTCATTTGCTCTCTAACCGCTCTTCTTCGTTCAATCAAATTCGTAAGGATGAGTTTGAAGAATCCATCGGGGTGCTTCCTAAATCGATATTGCGTCTCTGGGGCCTCGTAGAATTCCGTAGACGCCTCATCTGGCGATATAACGGTGTCCGGCGAAATGTTGTAGCTAATCATTATTGAAGGGTACATAGACGAAAAATCGAGGCTAAGTACGTCTTCGTGCACGCCGGGTTTTGGAAAGAGGACGAAGCCTCCGGCGTAGCTGCCCGAGCCCCCTGCTTTTGCCGGCACAATTTCATTTATCTTGTACGCCTCAGCAACCAAAAGTGACTCGACTTGCCGCCCCCTCCCCATTCCTGATACGTCGTCGAGCGGCTGTCTTACGATCCGCGCAAGTTCAAACTGAAGAGGGAGCAGCCGCTCTGCGACCCCCCACGTGCTCACCACATCGGCTTTGGAATAATTAAAAAGAACCTGCCTAAGCTCAGGATCGTTCCAATACCGCGCCATGTCCCAACCCTGCACTTGCACGCGCTCCGATTTGCGCATGACCCCCATGTAGTCGGCAACATTGTCCAAGGTTTTAACGCTGAGTTCGCTGATGTCTCGTTTTACGACCTTGTACAAGTCGACGTTGCTGCGTCCGAAGATCCTGACCTCTTTCACGCCGCCCCCGGCGCTGAACTTGGCCGGACTCTCGTCCCTTCCGATCGTTAAGTGGAGCTTGAATTTTTCCGCTCTCGTTTTCAAGTATTGCCAATCAAACTCGTCCGTGTTGTAGCCGACGATAACGTCGGGGTCATATTCGTGAATGAAGGAGATGAAGTCGGCGATGACCGGCTTATCATCTTTGTCGTCGTCAACCGAAAGGAAGGTTGTTTTATCAGCTCCGGTCGCTATGGAAATGATGATGATAGGGTCTTTGTTCGGAATAGGAACGCCACCGTGGCTTAGCATCTCGCAGTCGAAGGCCATTACTTTGAGATCGGGATTTGTGTGATGCTGTTCTGCTTCTATGTGGTCGACATCGATGGCGAAGGAAAAATGCGGATCTGCGCGTTCGCGCCCTTCGACCAGAACCTGATCCATGGGCACGAGTTCGCGATCGATTATGTACCGGACGGCGAATAGAATGTCTGCTTCCCTGACACTCACGCCAACCTCGGCTACCTTTTCGCGCAATATCGGCACGTGTTGCGGGTGATCGACGTACACTTTGAGCACATTGACGGGCTGTCCAAAATCCTTGCGCACGACACGCTCGACGCGATTCGGCCGGATCTCCTCACCAGACCGCATCGACGCTACAGACATTATGGCGTCAGCGTCGTCCGTTACCGCATAAAAATAGGGTTCAAAAGTAGGATCGAAGGCGATGATATTGCGACCAAGCTCGTCTTTAAGCCACAGGCGAATGACTGCGCGACCGTCCAACGTGATGTAGTCGACATCAAGCAAAAAGCATCGAAGCCGCATTAATAAACGAAAGTTTTCGATGCTACATAAACGTGCCGAGGAAGGCGGCAAATATTGCGCATTAAAAGAAAAAGTCCATTTCTTTGATATCGAGATCGTCTTTGCTTATTGCTCCATCGTCCAGAATGGAGCGCCTTATCAGCACCGAGGTCTCTGCTCGAATCGCGAGCGCAATACAGTCGCTCGGACGGGCGTCCAGTTGTTTTTCAGTCCCATTAACCTTTATGGAGAGTTGGGCGTAGTAGATTCCTTCGTCGACGTCGTCTATTACCACGGTAACAATTCTCGCGTCGAAGTTCTCGAGTATCGACATTATCAAATCGTGCGTCATAGGGCGTGACGGCACCTCTCCGTGCAGGGCCGCGTTGATTGAGATTGCTTCTGAGATGCCGATATAGATCGGTAGGAAGCGGTGTCCGTCGTCGGTCAACAATACGACTGGCGTATGTCCAGTAGTCGTGCTGACCATGTATATCCCTTTGACCTCCACGGGGGTTACGTCATCTCCCATTATTTACACCAATACTGTAGCTGTATATTAAACTGACTGCCGCTTAATACGCGCGTTTATGTCTGAAACAACGCGAAAGCAGCCCCCGGAAGGTCGCTTTGATTCGGACACGCTGCGCCAAAATCGGTTCAGCACGATTCAAAGTCCTTCGATGCGCGCTGTGGTAAATTTGCGCTCGCGAAATTATCCCGATGCACGCGAATGTCCTGCAGTCCGGCAAGGACCTAATATATACATTAGGATACATATCACTGAAGTGGATATCACACGAGATATCGATTTTTGCTCACGCCTACGGCTATGAAACGAATTATTATAATTGATTACGGTCTCGGCAATTTAAGAAGCGTAACGCGCGGCCTCGAGCGGGCAGGGGCGCAGGCGGAAGTCACTTCGGAAGTCAGTCAGCTCGCCCGGGCAGACGGCTTGGTGCTTCCAGGAGTGGGGGCATTCAAGAGCGGCATGCGCAACATCAAAGATAAAAAAAGGGCGCTATTGCGTGCCGTAGACGAAGGTACGCCCGTGCTAGGAATCTGCTTGGGGATGCAGATGTTGCTGACCGCGAGCGATGAAGGTCAGCGTGAAAGCGGGCCGGTCGAGGGCTTAAATCTCCTCACAGGCCACGTCAAGCGGTTCAACTTCAGCGGCACCTCAGAGAAGCTTAAAATACCCCATATGGGCTGGAACCGCCTGGACGTGGTGAAAGAGAACGCTTTGGTCCAAGGTGTCAACGGCGCGTACGCGTATTTCGTTCACTCGTATTATGTTGAGCCCGGAGAACATACAGTAGCAACCTCGAACTATGGGACCACATTTGCCGCTGTCGTTGCGAGCGGGAACGTTTTTGGAACGCAATTTCATCCAGAAAAGTCTTCTTCGGCTGGCTTGCAGATGTTGAAGAACTTTGTGGAGATATGCTAATGGATCTTGAAGGCTACGCAAAAGGAGCCCTAAGGCGAGGCTTAGCTAAAGAAGAAATAGAGCGCACGCTTGCAGAGCGAATTCTGGAGGTCCGCAACATTCCTCTCGATTCCGCAATGCGCATATCTCAGGCGGTTGTCGAGGAAGCAGAGCGCACGCTCTGCGAAAAGGAGCGATCTGGGGTCACGATGGGTAATTTCGGAGTCGGCTCACGGGGATCTGGCGATTTCTATTTGCACGAAAAAATAGCCGGGATCATCGGAAAAACGAGTGCGATCGTCGGCTCTGATCAGCTGGATGATTCCGGAGTGGTCAGAGCAAAAGGTGACTTGATAGTGGTAACCGTAGACGGCATGCATTCGCGCTTGAGCGACTTCCCGTTTCTCGCGGGATTCCACGTTACACGCGCATCCTTGAGGGATATCTACGTCATGGGCGCACAGCCGGTCGCCTTGTTTTCCGACATTCACCTCGCTGACGACGGGGATGTATCGAAGGTGTTCGATTATACGGCCGGCATCGGGGCGGTAGCGGACGTCATGAATGTCCCGTTAGTCACGGGAAGCACGTTGCGGGTTGGCGGTGACGTTGTGATCGGCGACCGACTGACCGGCTGCGTTGGTGCCGTCGGCGTAGCGAGCACTCAAGGCTTGACGGCGCGGATCAACGCACGCGAAGACGACGTTATTCTCTTGACCGAAGGTGCTGGCGGTGGAACTATAACCGCTACAGCGCTGTATAATGGCCGTTCAGACGTGGTAAAGGAAACGTTGAACCTGAAGTTTCTTCACGCGTGCGATAGGTTACTCCAAGAAGGTCTCGTGACCAAGATACATGCGATGACTGATGTCACGAATGGCGGCATACGAGGAGACGCAGAGGAAATATCAAAAACGGCGCATGTAAAACTCGTTTTAGAAGAGGAGAAGATAAGGCAACTCATCGATCCCACGGTGTTGACCATGCTCGACGATTTGCAGATCGATTACATGGGCGTGTCCATTGATTCATTGCTCATAGTTGCTCCGGCTCAGCTCGAAGCGGAAATAAAGACCGCCCTAAACGGCGTTATAAAGGTCGATGAAGTTGGCCATGTTGAGTCAGGTAGCGGCGCTGAAGCGCTCCGTGATGGTGAGCGGTTCACGATCATGCCGAAGTTCCGCGAATCAGCCTATACGCCCGTAAAGAAAGTGGTCGGTGAACACGCAGATGATCGAGAAATACAACAAATGCGTGCCCGGGTCGATTTGGCTGCCGCGCGCGCACTAAGCAAGAAGGAACAAATGATCGCCTATCTCCGAACGGGAGATAACCTCCCCGACGTGAGCTGCTAGGCTAAGACTGACCCGTTGGATGAGGATCATCACGGCAACGGTCGCACGTCCTGATACCACGCGTTAACAAAATCAACTAGGCCTTTCTGTTTCGCGATTTCGACAGCGATCATGTGGCTGCATTTCGTGATATTTCGTGAAGCATTGAACAGGAAGTCTTTGCAGGTGCACACAGCGTCTTCGACAATGTACTCATCAGCCTCTCCCACGACAACATAAAAGTCTTTATAGCGTTTAACGCGCCCTTCTTCCGCTATTTCGAGTCCCTTTTTTCCCCGATTTCCGTGGTCGCGCTCGATTTGTTGCTTAAAGGCATCGGCAAACAAAGGTACTTCTCCTATCTTACTCATACGTGTCCCCGTTGGCAATGTTTGATCATTGGTGCTGGTAGATGAGGCCCAAAAGCTTCGGCCTATCGTCGATGAACTCGCCGCCTAATCGTTGCGCTAGGATTTGCATTGCTGGCGCTTCAGTCGCATAGTGCGTGGCGTCAATCAGAGAAAGACGCCCTTCTGCGCAGCGAATAGCGTCGTGCTTCAGCTCGGCTGAAAGAAGTGCGTCAGCGCCCGCTGCGATTGCCTCCTCAGTTGCTTCAAAGCCGCTGCCGCCAATCACGGCGACTTTTTCGATGGTGCCCTTCCCTGTGAACTGGACGTGTGTACCAAGTTTTTGCGCCACGTGCTTAACAAAATCTAATGTGCTGACGGGATCGATTGTACCCATTCTTCCGAGGCCAAATGGTTCGATGTTGTGCAATCCTACGAGTCTCGCCAAGACATCGTTGACCCCCCCAGGCGCCGCATCGTAGTTGGTATGCAAGACGTAAAACGATAAACCGTGCTCTAAGATAAGCGTTAGCTGTTTTTGAATACGCAAAGGAACTTTAGTAATAGGACTCCAAATCAGCGTGTGATGCGTGATAAGGATATCGGCCTCGGTATGGACTGCTTTTTGAATCACGTTCGCTGTTGGATCCAAGGCAACTGCTATAGAGTTTGCTTCGCCTCGTCCGCGAGCTATAAGCCCTATTCGCCCATCATCGATCGGCTCGGCAAGTTCAGGTGGCGCGATGGCTTCGAGTTTTTCGATGAGCGAGTTTAAGTCCATAAAGAAATTACTCAGTGCGCGTTATCTTCACTTCTGCGAGCTTCCAGTCGTCCCCGACGCCGTGAATAGACAAAAGCACGCCGCTGATTATTCCGGCAAAAACATCTTGGACGAACTGGTTAGTAGGTACCCGCTTTCCGTCGACTATAAGCTCCGCCAAGGAAACTTGGTTTGTAATATGGCTCCCTCCTTGTGACTGCGCTCATAATAAGTTCCAAAGCGCGTTCGTCTGACAAGTTGTCGATTCCTCGCACATCCACGAGGTTATCGTTTCTGAGAAGACACGGCTTAAGCTTTGCGTCTGAAGTGACTCGCAGCCTGTTACAGTTCATACAAAACTCGGTATTATCTATAGGGCGAACAATTTCAATTTCGGCATTGTTGATCTCGAACTTCTTTCTATTGTGCAAGGTATTTGCGGTCGTTCTGTTTGACAGCCCCTCGAGCGTGCTTTCTATGAGCCTCAGATTAGATCCTCGTAGCCCCGAGCGATTCTTGAAGCCCATTAGTTCGATCAGTTGTAAAACCATCTCTTTTCCTTGCACGTACCTTATCATATCTCCGATCTCATGGTCATTTATCCCGTCCATCACGACCATGTTTATCTTGACAGGCGTTAGATCTGCTTCAAGGGCTGCGTCGATTCCTCTCAAAACGTTTTCGATCTTCCCCCCGGTCAGTTTCGTGTAGCTGGCTGCGTTTAGCGTATCCAAGCTTACGTTTACCCGATCAAGTCCTTCTAAATCGCCGATCCGCTCATCGAGGAGTTGACCGTTGGTCGTCATTGAAATGTCTTCGAATGGGGGCAATGCCTCGATGACTTCGCGAATATCTTTGCGCAGCAGCGGCTCTCCGCCTGAAAACTTAACTTTGGTGACTCCTTCGTTATAGCAGAGTCGAGCGATTTTGGCTATCTCAGGCACCGAGATCTCATACGGGTGGGCACTGAGTAGTTCTCCTTCTTCGTGACAATAAATGCAGTTGAGATTGCATTTGTGGGTCACCGAAATGCGTAGACTCTTGATGGGACGATGGTACGGGTCAAACATACTCTTACTTTACATGTACCGATGTGATTGTATATAAACATCGACCTGCGTTTTCACGCCGGTGCATCGCTCTTTTTTGCGTTGCGCCCTCTCAAAGCGTCCTTTTGCAGGTGCACTTGTTGATGTGAGGGGCTTTCGCTCAGACACTTGAGTAATGTCATCGATACACGACAGTCGTACGTAAGCGAAGCGTTTTCTTCGCAGAGGAAAACGATATATAAGATCTTCAATATACAAATCAGCGCTCTTAAGAGGACTGGTATAACGTTTCACGTGCGTGTTTGGATGATTATCAGTGCATATAAGAGCGAAAGATCCCCGTTACGTATAGGTCCTTGTTTGAGTTTCTGGCGAACGCCCTTTGATGATAACAAGACAACCCCGTAATGGCAAAGGTCGCATCATGCCCTGGCACGAGGGTAACTGAAGGGGACAGCGAAGATTTCAAGAGAGTGAACCTTCGGAGTTAGTGCGTCAGGGCAAAGACCACTATCTCTATCTTTTAATCCCGTTGATGCAGCTTGAAGGCGCACTTAGGGCCGTACCAGAAGGCGTTTCGATTCGCATTAAGGTTACGCCAGGTTCACGATACGTAGGCGTTGGGAAGTACGATGGGTGGCGGCGCGCTATACTTTTCAAGCTCACCGAGCCCGCGCAGAAGGGAAAAGCCAACGAGGAGCTCGTTAGATACCTAGCGACTTTGTTCAACAAGCCTGCGAAAGAGGTGCACTTGGTTTCCGGTCACACGAGCAGTCAGAAAGTGGTGTTATTGTACAATACCAACGTCCTGGAAGTTCAGTCGGTGATTAACCAGGCGATAGAAAATAGCGCCTCCAAGACAAAGAAGTCGTAGCGCTTGTCGCAACACATCGGTAGTTTTAATTATTAGCGAGTCAAGATATCAACTGAAAAAGGTCACATTAACCCTACATTCACAATTGCGAGCTAATGCTTGCAAATTCACGAAGCGTGTAGAAATAGCAAAACGGCTTGTTATTGGATCCTTTATTCAACAACTTCTGCAGTTTCTAAGGAGTTGACGATAATGCAAAATTCTGACACTACAAAATACGTTATTTATGCTGACATCCATACAGACGGCGTCGTCGAGAAGCCCGACGTAGTAGGAGCAATATTTGGACAGACAGAGGGGTTGCTTGGAGACGATTTGGATCTAAGAGAGCTCCAAAAGACAGGTAGGATAGGACGCATTGAGGTAAACATAAGCTCCAAAAGCGGCAAGTCCGATGGATACGTCCTCATTTCCTCCTCGCTTGATAAGATCGAAACTTCGATACTCGCGGCATCGCTGGAGACTATCGATCGTGTGGGGCCGTGCGTCGCTAACATTTCCGTCACTAAGATCGAGGATGTCAGAGCGTCGAAGAGACGTCAGATCGTTGATCAGGCGAAGCATATACTTCTTGACAAGTTTGATGAAAGCTTGCCAGAGAGCCAAGAACTCACTGAATCGGTAAAGCAGGCTGTACGAGTCGACGAACTAGTCTCTTATGGTAAAGAAAAACTCCCGTCGGGTCCTAACGTTCAGGATTCTGACGCGATACTAATCGTTGAAGGACGAGCCGACGTTTTGACTCTGCTCAAGTACGGCATCAAGAATGCCATAGCCGTTGAAGGGACCAACGTGCCTAAGGCTGTGCTTGAACTGAGCAAGAAGAAGACCGTCACAACGTTCTTGGACGGCGACCGAGGGGGCGAGTTGATCCTCAAGGAGCTCCTGCAAACCGCTGACGTCGATTACGTCGCGTATGCGCCTGACGGCAAGAGCGTTGAAGATTTATCTCAAAAAGAGATCGTAAAGGCGTTAAGAAACAAACTGCCCATCGAACAGGTGCTCGAACAAAAGAACAAGAAAAAGCCTTCGCAAACCACTCGAAATAAGCCAGAGCCAGCGCCTCGCGTCGCGCCTGTTGAAGCCAGCGAGCCATCTCCGATCGAAAGCAGCTTCAGAAACTACGTAGAGGCGCTGAACGGCACGCTGAAAGCGTTTTTGCTCGACGCAGAGGGGAAAGTTTTAAAAGAGGTAGAAGTGCGGAACCTCGTAAGCGCCCTGAAAGAATCAGATGGCCTAGTCAAGAGTGTCATTTTCGATGGAGTTATCACTCAGCGTATTCTTGATCTTGCGGCAGAAAAAGAGCTTAATTATCTAATAGGCGTCAAAATCGGCAATGTCGTTAAAAGGCCGCTTTCAGTCAAAGTACTCACTGTTGAAGATATCCAATAATCTTTTAGTTGCGGAGCTAGTTTGACCAGCTCCGTTTCCAATTTTTTGTCTATCTATTTTGAGAATTGCGCTTGCGCCACCTTTAAATACTTTTTTTAGGAATCGTCATTCCTACATAAATACTTTATACCACTTGATTTGAGTATTTTAGTGTCTAACGACACCGAGGTATGGCCCATGCATAAAGAGGAACTTATTCAATTACATACACTTTTGGTTCGCGTCAAAAACTATTTTGAAGAACACTCGTGTTGTAATGGTGAATTTGAGCGATACGCTTCGCTTCATATCGGCCCGATGCACATACACAGAAGCAAGGCTGAGCATAAGCACGCGATCTTCGTGCTTGGCAATGAACTCGCATCTGTGATGGACTCCGAGGAGTTCTCTGGTACAGGCAGGATTTCAGCACGAATGCAAGAACTTGCCGCACGAACCGAGATGATAAGATTACGATAGTTGGTTAACTAATAATTTCTCCATCAAATAGGCGTCTTCACCATCTTGGTAATAAGCAGAAATAACTTTGACCAGATTAAAGCCGAGCGATAAGTACAATTTCTGAGCGCGAATGTTGCTCAGCCTCACTTCAAGGAGCAGTCGTAAGATTCCTTTTGCGCGCAAGACTTGGAAGAGAGCTTTTAGCAGCATTGAGGCAAACCCCTTGCTTTGGCACCTCTTATCTACGGCTATTGACAGGATCTTCACGTCAAATAGAGCTACTACTACGGTGGTCAAGAATCCGACTACGTGACCCCCCTCTTCGGCAACAAGGAAACCATCAGGAAACGTTTCGTATGCCGCCATAAACAATATCGGGTTGTATTCGCCAAATGCCTCTTTTTCAATCGCTATGATCCGTTCAAAATCTGACGGTTGGAACCTACGAATTAAGGACAAGTAACACCTCCTGTCTTCGGCCTGTCGACGCGGAATATGTATATGCTAACAAAGAATAATTAAAGGCTGTGGCTATGTCTGACCGCTGCGCGGAAGTACTCCCAGAGTTTATACGAGACAACTACTCCACAGCGTTAGTTGAAGTCGGGAGCGGGAGATATTCGCGAGTCGCTCTCGCGCTTCGCTCCAGGTTTAGGGTTACGGCAACGGACATCCTTGAAATTGACGCAGTCGATTGTCGCTTGAAGCCCATTTACGTCAAAGACGATGTTACGCGTCCAGATCTGCAACTGTATCGAGGTGCTAGTTTGATTTATGCCATTCGGCCCCCAATGGAGATTCAGCGAAGCATTATAGAGCTATCTGAGCAAATAGGTGCGGATACGCTCATTAAACCGCTTGGGTCTGAGATCATCGAGGATTTGCGACTAGGCTTGATCAATTTTCGCGGGGTGCCAATGTATATCTTGAGATACGCAACTGCGACTGAGTAGCTCAACTCAGGCTGTAGACCGGGCTTTCACATGAATGCTGCCGCGAGGCATCTAGTGCGCAGAAGCCGAGCTACGCATCACTCGGTGACCAACCGTGACTTGTTCAATGATGTTGCAGCTCGGTCGCGACTGATCGATCGATAGAGCTATTTTTTATAACAACACCTAGTGAATCGAGTATCTTATGGTTTCAGGCTTTGAAAAATTGACCGCAATCGCGGGCAACGGCGAAGGGGTCGGGCTCGAGTTTAAGGAATTCTTGACACGAGAAACCCATCTTAAGGGAGAGCGCCGGCAAACTCTCGCGTGTCAAATGAAGTACAACCTCCTACAAGCTGATGGGAAAGCGCAATACATTGTCGGGATTACCGATTCAGGCTATCTGAAAGGTATTTCCAGGCCGCAGTTAGATGAGTCTGTGAATGTTTTGCACGCCATCGCTCGCGACGTTGGTGCGCACGTGTGTGGGCTAGAAGAATACGCGGTCAAGGGAGGTCACATCGGATTACTCACTATCAAAAACAAGCACTCAGAAAAAGAACATATTCTTGTTGGAACCGCGGGCCACGTAGATCACGGCAAAAGCACCTTAGTGGGCACGATTGTAAGCGGCACTCCTGATGATGGGGCAGGAAAAACGAGACTGTATCTGGACGTCAAGCCCCACGAAATAGAGAGAGGACTCTCAGCAGATCTATCGTACGTAGTGTACGGTTTCAACGAGCGCGTCATCCGACTTAAGAACCCACTTAGCAAGAGAGAACGAGCAAGTGTCGTTCAAAATTCCGCAAAGCTCGTTTCGTTTGTCGATACTGTGGGACACGAACCGTGGCTCAGAACTACCATCAGGGGAATCGTCGGGCCAAAGCTCGATTACGGCCTTCTAGTCGTCTCCGCTGACGATGGCGTAACCCACGTCACCAAGGAACATTTAGGAATCTTACTCGCAATGGAACTTCCCACCATTGTCGCATTAACGAAGATCGATAGAGTTAGTGAGCGGGCTATACAAGAGGTCGAATCTCAGATCCACGACATCCTACGTGTCGTCGGCCGAGTGCCTTACAAGTTGAAAGCGGTCGACGGGGTCGAGAAGATTTGCGGTAAGGTCGCGCAAGGGCTGCTCGTGCCGATCATACGAACTTCTCCTGTGACTCTTGATGGTATTGAAATCTTGGACGAGCTTTTCAAGCGCCTGCCAAAAAGGAACGTGACTGAGAACGGGGACTTTGAGATTTACATCGACCGTGTTTACCAGATAACCGGCGTTGGGTCCGTGGCCAGCGGCACGATCAAGAGCGGCACGGTTGCGGTTGGCGACACGCTCTATCTAGGCCCCGCAAAAGACGGTGCGTTCTGGCGAGTGAAGATCCAATCGATTGAAATGCATCACTGTAACGTCGAAAAAGCCTCGGCCGGCGATATCGTCGGGCTTGCCATTAAGGGCGTTAAGCCTCACGACATTGAGCGAGGCATGGTTCTAGCGCGAAATAAACCCGCTGCGGTGAGGGAATTTGTCAGTGAAGTATATATTTTGCACCACCCAACGAGGATCGGACGCGGTTATGAACCTGTGATTCACGTCGAAACGATATCAGAGAGCGTGACCTTTGATCCTGAGCGTGAGTTCATGATGGCCGGCGAGTCTGGGACAGTAAGGATCCGGTTCAAATATCGGCCGTATCACGTATATACGGGTCAGAGATTCATTTTTAGAGAAGGCAAGAGCAAGGGCGTTGGAACTATCCTAAGCGTTTGAAATTACTTCCACGCAGACAGGACGCGCTAGTCTATATCCCAAATGATTCCGCGAGCACCGATTCGTTCAATCGGCCAAACTTGAGCGTGTTACTTGATTGCGCATCCGTAATCGTGACTTGGGCAGGCGCGAACATCAACTTGTCTATCTTATAAAAGTCATAGTTTGCGTCTTTGAAGGTTTGGTAAAACGGCTTGCCATAGGACGGGGACGTTTCCGAGGGCAGTTTTTCGAATACCTCGTCGTACTTCTTGACTGTCATGAAGACATTTCCATAGTAGATTATGCCGTCGTTCGTCATGCCCATCGCTCGAAGTGAATCCTTGGTGAGGGGCGCGATCGGGCACGAACCGGCTGCGCTCATTATTTGTAGCGTGTCATACCCGAGTTCTGCGGCTTTGTAAACGGCGACTTCGACTACTCTACCAGCCACCTGTACGGTACCGACAATTGATGACGTCGGCGCGTTAAGAAGTGTCAATTTTGAAGGCTCAAGGTTGCATTGCTCGGCGATCTCGTCTGCAACCTTTTCATCGGGCAAATGATCGCATTCAAGTGCGATTACCCCAAAATCATAATCATCTTCGTAGTCTATCAGTTCGTACGTCTTCTTCGGCTGGCACGACAAAGCTCGCGCCGGTCCTGAACCCATTGCGCTGTAGTTATCGCCCCTTATCGACCAGCCCGCTTTCTGAGATCCAAGCGTGGCAAGAGCGGGATGGTCTGTAAAAACGTGAATGAACACTAAGGGCGTATTCTTCAACGTCTGCACGGTGAGCCTGACAGACCCGAGCCCGCCGAGGCATATTTCGGTAAACATCTCGCCAGCTTCGTAGCCGCCTTCAACGTTAACGCCGCAGTCAATAACCGTGGAACCGTTGTCAAGCTCAAGCGCCTCTATCTTCAGTTCTTCCGTGTAATCCAACATCTCTTCAACAATCCCCATAGAGATTTCATTAACGCTTAGCACATTATCAACTCCAAGATTTAGATAGGATAAAGGCTATATTTCTCTTGCGATCAGACCTGTATGCCTCGGCAGATGGTAATTATTCAGCTCTGGCTGCCATGCGTAGTTTAGCTGTTTCAAGTTGCTTCAGTTTGTCAAAGGCAGCCAATCGAGGCAAATTGGCGAGCGTTTTACTCGGAGAAATCCAAACGCGCTCTTGCCCAAATGCGTCAATAAACGGGCCAACTCGCTTCTCGAGAGCTTTAATTGACTCTACTTGCGCCTTTGATGAATCTACACATCCTACACATGCTACTTTTTCGTGCACCTCAACAAGTTCTTTAAACTTAACCGTCGCGTTATTCTGGGCGAAATCAACAACGTCAAAGGAAATGACCGCAATTTTCGCTTCTAAAAGCTTTGGAAAGGCTTTGCTCACGTTTCCTTCGAAGTGACAAACGGGCGTTTTCACCCTTTTGAAAAGTACCGACAGCAGGTCTAAAAATACGTCAATGTCACGCACGATCTCGATGGGTTCTACGATTTGGATCAAGCTTGCGTGGTTCTCTCTCAGCGCGTCGATTTCGTAGCGAAGCACAGATGCAATATCAAATAGCAAGTTCACGTCGTGTTTGGATCGGTACGGCGCTTTCGCGTCTAGTACGCAGCTGTCGGCAAATGAGAGCGGGCCCGGCAACACTGCCTTGACACGCGCTACGTCGCCACATTCTCTCGCAGCAGTAAGAAAATCCAATTCCGCTGTTGTATTGCGCGGAGTCCCCAAGGTGTTTTGAATTCGTGGATGATCATCCATCAGCATTCCGGGAACGTTGGATGCGAGCAGGTGAGTGAATTGCCTCACTTGACCGTCTGTAACGACGTCCACGCCGGCTCTTAGCTGGTCCTGAACCGCCTTTTTGACCGCAACGGTGAATGGGTTCTCGCCACCTACTCGGACGTATTCTCGTATAGAGTTGAGATCTGGTCGTGTTGGGTAACCGCTCAGGTTCGCCGAGAGCATGCTAAGAACCCGCCGGCAGCATTTTTTCTTGTTGCGTCTCGCGGTACGTCCTGTACAAAGCGAGGGCCAGGCCGTAAGCTGCTGGCCCTATGACGAAGCCAATTGGCCCAAGTGCTAAGATGGGGGCCGTGAACGCAAGAATCGTCAGTGCTTGAGGCACCCTGCCGGTGCGATGGGCCCACATCGGAAGTATGTACAAGCCTGTAAGTTGATCAAGCACTGCCCAGCTGAAAATCAATAGAACCACGGCCCTTATCGGATCTCCGATAAGCAGGTAATACAATGTGAGCGGTACGTATACGATTGCCCTTCCGATGACGGGGATGAGCCCAAAAATCGCAATGAGTATTGCGAACGTAATGAAATAGGGCACACCGAGGATTGCATATCCCACCGCCGCTAAGATGCCACTCACGATACTGGATCCGAGATTGACGACGTAGAGTGAGTAATAAATGAGTTGCAGATGTCCCAGAAACCGATTTGCGACGGTTTGGTACTCCGCCGGTACTAGTGTGGTCATCTCGTCGAAGAAATCCTTGCCGCGCAGCAAGAGGTAATAAAGAAGCAAAGTCACGATCACCAGTTCGACGATGTAGAGCGGTATGTTTAGAATGACCCGTTCTATGACAGTTGTTGAGCTCGCTAATAGATCCTGCAGAATGGTCGATAATATCTGAGAGATTCTACCCTGTAAGCTTGCGACTTGGAGGCTCTCGCTTATTCGCGCACTAAGGTTCGTGATTAGACTTTCCGAGCCCTGGTTGAGCAACTTGTTAAGGTTTTCAGAAGAGATAGACAGACTAGCGATCTCACTGTACAATATGTAAACGATGTCTAGCAATACGAAAGCGAGGACTGCGAAGATGGAAACGATGACGATCAGAATGGCGCTTCGTCGTCTGTGTATGCGTTTTTCGAGCCACGCAGTGGGGTATTGTAGAATGAAAGCGAGCAACAGCGTGATGGCAATGACGTCTTTGAACGGCCACGAGATAAATACAAGGACTGTGGCAACACTCGCTACAAGAACTAGGAGCACTAGCCTATCGCGTAGCTTTTTGTCCATAGCTTCTGTGCGGCCCCTTCCTCAACTCACTACTCATCTGAGATCAAGCTTTCTATGCGCGCGCATCGACAGCGTTATTATCTCCGTCCTCGTGTAACTGACTGCATGGACCGACTAGACAAGATCTTTGAATTACAGGCGAGCTTTGACGAATCCGTTCAAAATCGAGCCCCTTTCAACGAGTGGAGCAAAGAAGACCGGGTCGTCGCCTTGCTTGGGCATCTGATACAGGAGTCTTACGAGACGCGCAACACGCTGGGCGTTGTCATCACCGGTGAGCGGAAGTGGTGGAAAAAACACACGCTGTCTGCGGAAAAGTGGCGTAGCGTTAACGAAGAACTAATTGATTGCTTGCACTTCCTAGTGTCTGCGATGATCAGTGCAGGTCTGACGCCACAAACGGTCATCGAAGCGTATGAAAAAAAGAACCTCATCAATAGAAAGAGGCAAGCTGAGAGCTACTAGATCTTGATCTTTCCATACCAACCGCCTCTGCCCACAAACTCGAAGTCGATAGCATCTTTTCTGAACCGTTCAAGCACTTCCGCGAGTTCTGGGTGCCGTTGCCTCACATCACCTAGGGGCGCATCGATTAGAATGTTTATTTCATTATCAAATTCCCGTGTCAGTTCGCCGTAAATTTTCTTGACATTCATTGGATTGGAACGCTTCATAGCCTTCAATATCTCTAAGAGCGGCACGGCGTGTATATATGGCGGCCTTTGTGCTAAGGGAACCTCGCAACTCTTGAGCGCCAGGAACCGTATCCTATCTTTCACACCTATTTTGAGTGGTCCACCGCACTCGGGACAGGTTTTTAGCACGTTTCCATCGGCGGTGATATCTTCCAGGTCGTAAGCTTTTTTGCAGCGACGGCATCCTGTCAGATGGTACTTGCCCTCTCGTGGATCGAGACCTACGTTGAGGACTACCCCCCGACCGTTGACGCCTTGAAATGCTCGACGTATCTCGCGAAAACTTGGGCGTCGCAAGCAGAATCGCGTAAACTCTCTGCCTAACTTATCAGGCGCCGCGGAATGCGCGTCACTGAAAGACACGAAGGTGCACGAATCCAACTCCGCTAGCTTGCTGGCCATTTTGGTGTCGGCACTTAGTCCAAGCTCTAGAAAGGTGACAAGATCGCGATTCTCCCCATAACACTCACGGATGCTGTCGTAAGCGGCGTACATTGATGTCCAAGGAGTGAAGGCGTGTGACGGCCCCACGAGCGCGTCGACTTCACAAACTAAACTGATAAGCTCTTCAGGCGATATCTTAAGCTGAGGTCTGCCGCCAGTTAGTCGTGAATATCCGTTGTTCAACACCACTTCGCGGAGTTCGTGCGCTGAAGAGAAACTTGGAAACAATATCAGATGATGAACACGCCCCTTGACCGTTGTTTCGACTTCAGTTTGAATTACATACGCAATCCCCTCAAGCTCATAACAGTCTCCACGCTTTTCTAAGCTTGATTCCAGCTCTTCTAGCCATACGTCCTGGAGACAATCGCCAGTTCCGAGCACTTGAACGCCTTTCAAATGTGCAGTTTCGCACATTCGCGGCAGGTCCATCTTGGGGCTCGTCCCGATGCTGAAACGTGAGTGTAGGTGCAGATCCACGTCAAAGTGCTTCATCTCTTGGTATTTCGTAAAACAGATATAAATAGCTAAATAGCTCACAATCGCTTTTGTGAACGCGTACACGGAAGTAGTTTTTTAAGTCAAGAAAAGAGTATATATAAGAAAGCTAGACGCCTGAAGCGATTAGACTCTATGGATAAAATTTACACAGCGATCACCGAGGCTGCCAATGAGCTGGCAAAAAAAATCAATGCCGCACATATTTTTGTGATCTCAGATGCATCGTCTATCGATGTGCCCTGCGACGTCCCTTCGACGTTTATTGAAACCTCTTCGCTAACGAAAGGCGTCACTAAAGAGTTGCGAGACCTCCTGCGCGAAAGCGCAACCCAGGACCTCAAAACCAAAATCGTCGCCCCAGCGTTCAATGATTTCGCGCTTGTGCAGGACATTGCCACTGCAGCCTATGTTGAGGACGTAGTAAGTGGGGGGTACATCGTTGGCGTGGTATGCTTGGAGGATCTATCGTCTATCGTTGTGTGCGACGTCAAACAGCTTGCAACGGTGCAGGCAATAGACAGAACAGCGGAACGCGTAGATCCAACGGCGCTAAAAGCGGTTTTGCGATTGGCTCTTGAATTGGGAAGAGAGGGCCGAGAGGGCAAGAAAGTGGGAACGGCATTCATAGTTGGGGACACGAATGAAGTGCTGAGAAGATCACATCAGCTTATTCTCAATCCGTACAAGGGACACGCCGAAGATATGCGGGACATAAAGAATCCTTCGCATTGGGAAACCATCAAAGAATTTGCTCAGCTAGACGGCGTTTTTATTGTAGACGAGAAAGGGATCATCACATCAGCCGGCAGATACTTAGACGTAAACACAAAACTAATCGAGTTAGAAGGGTTAGGGGGGCGACACATATCGGCGCTTGCGATCACGCGCGAGACACACGCAATAGCAATAACCGTTTCAGAAAGTGGGGGAACAGTCCGCCTTTTCAAAGACGGCATCGAAACCAGAATCGAGCCGAGCGCTGACCTGTTCTTACTCCTACCATAATGCGATCACCCAGCAGTAGATCGTGTTGCACCGAATCATGGAAGCCATGCTCGTCGTCGTCTCAGCATTTGCCCGGCCATCGTTTTTTCTTCACGCTCGCCGATTTGTCTTTCCTCCCGGCTTAGCTGCCTGTTCAATTCGCGCGCCGAAAAAACATCAGGTGTGAGGTGTTAAGAAGAAAGCTGAATGCACGAGTGACAAAGTTTATGCGGGGGGTGCGATTTGAACGCACGAACTCCTATGAGACAGGGTATCTTACTTGCACGTCGCAGCCCTAAGCCCTGCGCCTTTGACCTAGCTTGGCAACCCCCGCTAAGCACTCTCATGTGTTGCTATTATTTAAAAATCTGGCTGCAGCGTATGCTACGATTATGAAGACCGGTGTAAGCAGGAAAGTGAAAATGGCGATCTGCGTGATGTCGCTTGCCGGTATGGGTGGATGAGTGCCCAAAAAATAATCCGCGAAATCGTTTGCAAAAAACCATATGAGCGCAACGGTGATGAACCTCGGCTTCAGCTGCCGAATTAACATGAGCGGCAGAATGAACTCGGCAGCCATCGCGACATGCAATAGAACCAGCACTGAGTAAAAACTGCTGTCGACTGAAAAATAAAACGTAGTGAACGCTAAAACGACGAATACGGTCCACGTGCCATATTTTGCCAATCCGATTGCAGTGATGAAATTGACAATATCGGAGCTGCGCCTCGTGCTCACGTAAACGGCTAGGACGGCCGCGGCGAGCATAGTGTACAGGGGGCAGTCTGGGATGAATATCCAGTAGACGGGGCTCGAAGAAACCAGCTGATCCCAGTAGTAGTAGAAACCGATTAACGTTCCCGCGACGTTGATAATTATGATCGCAACCAATAGTGGCGTGTTTTCCAAGATACCGCGGAGTTTCACGTCGTGTATTCACTCCTGATCTCTCGAGCGGGTACCCCGCCGACCAGAGCGTCGCTGGTGATGTCTCGATTAACAAGAGAGCAGGCAGAAATCGTAGCTCCGCTTCCGATGACTACGCCTGCTAAGACAGTCGAGTTTGCTCCTATCAGAACATTTTTGCCGATTTGGATCGGGCCTTTTTTCCATTTGCCTATCAGGAATTCGTGACAAAGCAGGGTAGACCCATATCCGATGACGGAGTTGTCGCCAATTTCTATAAGTTCAGGAAAAAAAATGTCAAAAGTGACTTCCAAACCGACAGAAACGTCCTTGCCGACTTTGATCCCAATGGAACGATATAGCGCGTTTTTTGTTTTCAGTGAAGGCAACAAGCCGCATATGCGTACAACGAGGTAGTTTAGGGCCACTCGCAATGGGTTTTTGACTTTGGACCAGTCCCACATTGAGTTACGTTCGTGAGCCGCATACTCTGTTAATCGACGCACGTAGTATTCAACGCGTACCTCTCGATTTATAGTTTTACCAAAACATTTAATTTCAATGGGGAGAGGATTCTGAGTGTAATTTTGCTGCCATTTGAATTGTAAGTCAATTGGAAAACGGAGGCCTGTCATGTTTGGATCTTCCGGAATTCGCGGAGTGGCCAACAAGGAGTTGACCTCAGAATTGGCGCTCAGTGTTGGGCTAGCCGTCGGATCTCGATGCAAATCTGCCGTCATAGGCAGAGATCCTCGGATCGCAAGCGAGATGATTGAATATGCCCTCATCTCAGGGCTCACCGCCTGCGGGTGTGACATCACCCGAATCGGCCTCGTTTCGACGCCGACTCTTTCTCACGCAGCCCGCAATTATGAGTGCGGGGTTATGGTTACCGCTTCACATAACCCCGCTGAATACGTTGGCATCAAATTGTGGAACACAGATGGTACCTCATTCAATAGCGAGCAGCAGGAAGATATCGAGTCATTGATCACCGAAGAAAAATCGCGCCCCGCGTACAGAGGTAAGCGGGCCGGCTGGGACGCTATTGGGAAAATTGCGTCCTATAGCACTGCCATCAATGACCATAAAAAGGATATCCTTAGTCATTTCACCGACGTAAGCTGTCGCGTGGTTGTCGATTGCGGCTCAGGCGCAGGGGCGACCATCACACCATATGTGCTTAGAGAGATGGGGTGCGACGTCATTACATTGAATGCGCAGCCCGATGGATTTTTCCCCGCAAGAGATCCAGAGCCCATAGAAAGCAACTTGGGCCTCCTGATTGAAGCTGTGCGAAGCTTCCGCGCCGATATCGGTATAGCCCACGACGGTGACGCTGACCGTATGATGGCGGTAGACCGAAGTGGCAGGTATATAGCTGGTGATGAAATGCTCGCGTTGTTCGCCGTGAACGAGGCAAAAAAGATCGCAGTGTATCCTGTCGACGTTTCGCACATGGTCGATGACGTACTCACCTGCGCGATTCATCGAACACGCGTAGGTGACGTGTACGTCGCGGAAGAAGTCAAACGTGCAGGGGCGGACTTCGGTGGCGAAAGTAGCGGTAGCTGGATTTTTCCCCGCATTTCCTATACTCCGGACGGTATCTATGCAGCGGCGCTGATCGTATCAATTGCTAGTCAGCAATCGATCTCCGACGTGATTGCACAGTTTCCCAAGTATCACATTTTGCGAAGGTCAGTTGCTTACAGCGGTGAAAACGATCCAATAGCTGCGATTACTCAAGAATTTCGTTCTCTCGACTATGTTGAGATGACGACCATTGACGGCGTAAGGCTTGATTTTGAAGACGGTTGGATACTAGTGAGAAGATCAGGAACAGAACCAAAGATAAGAATTACTGCGGAGGCAAGAGACGCAGCGATGACAAAACGGCTTTATGAAAAAGCGTTGGCAACAGTGCAGAGGCACCTCTAATGTTAGCGGTCGTACTTGGTGCCGGCGAAGGCAGACGGATGCGCCCACTGACCTATAACCGCCCCAAAGTTATGCTCCCGGTGCTGGGCACGCCTATACTCGAACGCATAGTTAGCTCATGTGTCGAAGCAGGCATTTTACGCATAATAATCGTAACCGGTTACCACGAGGAAGCAATTCGGTCACATTTCGATAAAGCGGAGCTCGGAGCCCAGATTGAGTACGTCAGACAAGAACAGCAATGCGGGACGGCCGACGCAATTAACCAAGTTAAGGATCTCGTAGATGAGCGCTTTCTCGCGCTCAATGGTGATAGCTTGGTAAGCTCACTCACATTGAAGCTCCTCGCACAGACAGCGCCAGACCGAGTAGTCCTTATCGCAGCGAAGAGAGTGACAGAACCGAGCAACTACGGCATACTTGAAGTCATTGACGACGCTGTGGTTCGAATAACGGAAAAACCCAATGAGCCCGTCTCGGATTTGGCAAACCTCGGTATTTACGCCTTTGAGCCAGACATCTTCGAATGCATAGCTGAGACGCGGAAGTCGGCAAGGGGGGAGTACGAGATCACTGACGCCATACAATTGCTGATCGATCAGGGCTACCGCGTTGGGTACACAAAGGTTGAGGAGCAGTGGATCGACATAGGGAGGCCCTGGGACTTGTTGAGCGCAAATGAGCTTCTGATGCAGACGCTCGAGAGCGCGAACGAAGGGATCGTCGAGCCTCTCGCGACCTTAAAAGGTGTTGTGCGAATCGGGCGTGGCTCGGTCATAAAAAATGGCGCGTACGTTACCGGGCCGGTCATAATCGGCGAAGGATGTGAAATCGGGCCCAACTGCCTCTTACGCGCAGGTGCCTGCATAGGGAATCGAGTCAAGATCGGCAACGCCGTCGAAGTGAAAAACTCAATCATAATGGATGAGAGCAAAATCGGACACTTGTCGTACGTCGGGGACAGCATCATCGGCATGCGCTGCAATTTCGGTGCCGGTACTACGGTCGCCAATCTGCGCTTTGATGAGAAGCGTATTAAACTCGGTGGCGCGGACACCGGTAGACGGAAACTCGGCGTCATCATGGGTGACGACGTGCGCACAGGCATTAATAGCATGATAAACGTCGGCACGTCGATTGGTCCCGGATCGACAGTCGGCGTTGGTGCAGTGGCTGCCGGAGTTTATCCTCCAGGCTCGCGAATCGAATCGAAATCTACGACGCTGCAATGAAGCGTATCGCTTGATTTTAGATGATAAGCTATTTAGCCGATGGTGCTCGTAAGCTCAGAGGAGACGAGACATGCGTATTGCTGTTTTTGTTGGGACGCGAGCGGAGCTAATAGGAATGGCCTCTTTCCTCAAGGAGGTCGACAAGAACCCCGATACGGAACTCGTTTTCACTCATACCGGGCAACATTTTGACCGCGAAATGTATGAGAACTTGCTTAGAGATTTGGATCTTCGAGACCCCGATTATGGCCTGTCGCTTGGCAACATGAGCTATAATAAGCAGATCTCCGGCATGATCAATCAAATCGATGATATATTGGAGAAAGCGCAGCCTGACTTTGTGTTTGTTCAAGGCAACGTAATCTCGTCTTTTAGCGCAGCCATTGCATCGTCGATGAATTTTATACCGGTCGGCCATATTGAATCGGGCTATAGATCACTGCGAGACTTGCACAGCGATGTAAGAAGGAAAGTCATCGAAATGTGCTCGACGCTTTTTTTTCCTGTGTGCAACACGGCCCACCTAAACCTGCTTGAAGAGTGCTACGATCCTGATTGCGTCCACTACTTAGGTGATCCTCTCGTCGACGCACTTTTGGACTACAAGTCGACGGCGCAAAAGGCTAATTCTATCGAAGCGCTTTGTGAAGACGAACGACCGATTGTTGCAGTGGCGGTTAGGCTGCCGTGGAACATAGGAAACCCTGAGGCGCTCGGCAGAATCACGAAAGCGGCGACTAGTCTCGATGAATACAACGTTGTCATGCTCTTGCACCCAAATACTAGGAGACATCTCGTCAAATTCGGCCTAATGGAAAAACTGCAATCGTGTGAGAACGTCCATCTTATCGATCCATTAGCCTACACTGGTTTCATAAGACTGATGATGGACTCTCATGTGTTAGTCACCGATTCCGGGGGTCCTCAGAAAGAAAGCGCCATTTTGGAAACGCCGTGCATCACGCTGTCCGATAGCACGTATTACGTTGAGACCGTTGAAAATGGGTGGAACAGATTACTAGGCAACAGCCCGCACCCGGATGTCTTGACTGAAGCCGTACGGGCTACGGCGCCCGGAAAAAAAATAAGCGACCCGCTTAACGACGGCAAATCATCGCAGCGAATAATCTCTAAAGTCGTTCAGCTGTTCGAAGAAGGGCGTCTTACTATCTCTCCGCAAGTGTCAAAAACGAGCTTCTATGCTCACCTAACGGTTTTTTCGGAAGGGTTCATGGGCATGCGAACACGCGCCGCCTCTCACGCTGGCGGGACGGTTCAAGCGATGTTCGACCAAACAGGGGAAATCACGTTCGATCCTGCGCAAGCTCAGATCGTCCGTACTTTCGGGCCAGTACAAACCACAAAAGAAACGGAAAAGTAAGGTCACCGATGATCGACAGCTATACCTTCTTTTTGCTTGTAGTCTCGGTTCTGCTTTCATTTGTGGTCACGTTTGTTGTGACGCCGCCGCTCATCAAGAGAATGAAACCTGCTGGGGTGTTTGGCGTTGACGTTCACAAAGTTGAAAAGCCTGAGATTTCTGAAATGGGCGGCTTTGCCATCTACGCAGGGTTCGCCACGTCTATGATCTTCGCGGCTTTTTTGGGACTCAATTTAACGTTAATATTGGTTTCAGTGCTTGTGGTAACCATATCAACTATGGTGGGGGCCTTAGATGACGTGATGCACCTTGGCGCCAAAGAAAAGCCGCTCCTCGGCTATTTCGCTGGCATTGCGCTCATATTGACTGCGGGGAGCAACCCCTATCTCCTCGTGCCTTTGTTAGGAACGTTATGGCTTGGACTCGCGTGGATCCCTATCGTGCCTTTTGCCGTCACAGCTGGGGCCAATGCAGTCAACACCTTTGCTGGATTCAATGGGATGGAGATAGGTTGCGGCGCTATAGTCACGTTTGCATTAATAATCGTTGGAATGGTGTTGATATCGCCGACGGGAGGCGTCGAGGGACTTTTGATATTGGCGGCGCTCTTTGGGGCTCTCATAGGGTTTTTTCCGTATAATCGGTATCCTGCCCGCATATTTACGGGCGACATAGGGACGCTCTGCATCGGTAGCGCTATCGCCGTTGGCGCCATAGCGCTAAAAATCGAACTATTTGCGGTCATCGCGGCTTTGCCTTATATCGTCAACTACGGCATGGTATTGCTCTCTGTTGGAAAAGTAACCGAGAGTCACTTGTTTACGGCCACGCAGGTAACGAATGAAGGGTACTTGATCCCCTCAAAGTCGTATTCCGTTCGAAAGAACTTGTCCGATTACATCTTGAGCAGGAGATCAATGAGAGAACCGGGACTAGTGAAAACGCTTTGGACTTTGTGCATAATATCCGGCGCAATAAGCATTTTGTTGGCGGTCTTGTCGGCTCGTTGAGGCGTATTGTTCGTGGCGACAGACCAAAAACGGCTATGAACTGTCGGCGACAGTGCGTGAGGGCCAACAACCTTGTCTGGCCGCAAGCGTGGAGCCGTCCGTGATCGCCTGATCACGTGACTCACGGAATTGGCTGTGAAAGTAGCTAGTTTGCCTAATCTAAGCTGCTGGGGTTACAGCAGCTGTTGTGAATTGATACTAACTGCGTCTATCGGAGATGTGTATTTCGCATCAAGAGTTCCGTTGGACGGGGGATCCATCCATAGACTTACATATAGGGTGCTTGTTGACCCCAGAGTGGGCAGGAAGTTTAACGGGCTAGAGCTGCCGCTTGTCGTAAAATCGATCGGCACTGCCTTAGTCTCTCCGGCATTTAACGTCACCGGCTTGTACTGGTCTTGCCAAGCGATGTGCAAGCTCATCGGATCGCTGGCGTAATTCGTTACATAAACAACTACTGAGTCGCCGTTCACGTCGACGTTGCTGATCGACGCGTATTGTGTAGGCGTTTGGGCGAGCTGGCTTTGGTTAATTTGGTAAATCACTACACCGTTATTCTGGAATACCTCTGTCATAATCGTGGGATCTGGAACGAAGTTCGGGAATGGGAATCCCCACGCGCTGCTCGAGTAATTTGCTTTGATCGGATCATAAACGAAGTAATCTATGCCCATTTTTTTTGCTATGAGTAGCTTGGTGGCGGAATCTGTGGAGCTGTTCATGAAATTGGAGAGGTCTGTGAGCTGCGACAACTGATGGGTGACAACGTAGGAGTTTTCGGAGTCGGTTGATATCGCAGCTCGGGCATTGGTGAACGTGCTTATGTATTGCAAGAAAGTCGGATCTGACAATACTGTGTCATTGGACGTTGTGTGTTGATTGAGCCATTGCAGTGCGCTCGTTTCGTCAGCGGTGAGCTTTGGTTCCTGTGCGTTTACGGCAAGGGCGCTGGCTGCGGCAATATGAAATACCGGCGATAACACGGAGATAACCACAAAAGCGATGATAAGCATCGAGCGCATTGCCCGATTGTCTCGCCTCCGTCGCAAGCCTTGAACGCGCGGCTGCGGTTCATATGCGAGCCGAAAAACAAGGATTGAAGCGAGTATTGACAGCGGGAGCACGAGATAGAGTATCGACTGCACCCCGCCTTGATTTATTAGAACGTGCGGTATGACGCGTTGAATAAGATAGGGCATATGCGGCACCGCTACTCCCAAAACACCGATTAGCGCGGGTACCAATGCCACGAGGAGCCAGCTTGAAACAAGCATGTTTCGCAGGTTTGTCTCAGCTCGGTCCCACAGGGTTGTTTTATAGACCAGAATACTCAGAATTGGGATGAGACCGAGACTTGAAACCATGAAAGCAAGCGAGAACGCCGTCTGAGCCGAAAACACAAGGGAAACTGCAATTACTCCAGCCATCGCGACTAAAACCAAAATTATGATCAAATTAAGGGCGTTTTTTGTCGTGCTGCCAATTACGGCGAAAAGTCTGTCACGGCGTTTGTACGGTGACCTTTGATCGGCGTTCCCGCTAAAAAGCACGCCGACCGCTACGAGCCCCAACATGCCTGCCGACAAAGTCAAGATCTGTGGAATGCTCCACGGTAGAGTTTGGTACTGGCTATACATGTACAGCCACCAAGGGGCGCTAATTATGACTGGTAGCAGGACCATTGCACTTATCTGCTTCAAATGCATCCGAGTGCCTAGATTAATCAGCACATAGAGTATGATGAAGATGATGAAAATGTAATAAAACGTCGTGGTAGAAAGCCGGTGCGTAAAAATAAGCGTTGTCACGGTAAGAGCACCTAGAAGTGTATATTTTGATGTCAGGATAGACTTACCTGCATCGTCCTTGATTGCTGCGTAGAGGTAGTACGTCGCAAGCATCATCAGTATCAGCCCGAAGCTTGACGCAACGATGTATTGCGGCCCCAAAATTGCCGGGTTTGGGCTAAACGTTGCTGAGAAAAATGATGCCAAGGCGGCTATTCGCGTGTCGCCTGTGATTTTCTTTACTACGACAAAAGTGGTGAGAACGAAGGCTACCAATATGAACGCGGAAAACCCCTGCAGCAGAACGAGCAGTTCGGAATTCATGCTAATATTCACTCCGCCGAGTATAGCGACTGCGCTAAATATGATTGGGAGGCCTGGCGGGTTAATGTTATACCAGACGTCACCAGGGGCGGCGTTTGGATCATTAGGGTTTAACGCGCTGGTTTGTTGAACGTTTTTTGCTAAAGCGATGTTCGTCGCGGTGTCGTGATCAATCAAACCGGTGCCGCCGTTCCAGTATCCAGCGAACCCTACGGTGATAAGCAGCAGCGCGAGGGTCGTGAGCAAGATGCCCACTGACACTTTCTTGCCCAGCTCTCTCGAACGCGTTCGCTCAACCTTGTGATTGTGCTGCGCCGATGGCGGCTGAGATGATCCCAGTCTAGAATACCCTTGATTCTGCTCGTATCGCTCTCGCATTAGACGTGGACTACCTCAAACCGTGTAATAATAAACTCCATTTATAGAATCGCATGTCCCAATCACTTATAGTTTTTGGTCGCCGTTTTCCATCACGCGAAGCTCGAACGAGCTTAGAAGCACGGCACCGTAGGTGATCTCATCGGAGACCATTTCGGTAGAAATTGCGAGCATTCAGCCTGCGATAGGGGTAAGTGTTACCCTTGCCGAAGCAAGGCAACTGTGGCGAAAACCACTCCCCAGCCAACAATTTTTGCGCCCTCACACGCAGTGACCAATTTGCCCCAGACTCTGTTATAGACAAACAGCCCTGAACAGGGCGCTCTTGTTAAATATACTTTTGTTGGCGCATCTAAAAGATTATTAACGTTTACTCTGCTATGATCAATCGGATGCCTCAAGAAAGGTGCAGAATCCTGTTTGTAACTTCGTTCGACGTTCGACTGATTGACAGCGTGAAAACAGACGGGAGCATGATTCGTCTGCTCAAAGATTTCTTGCTGAGATACGAGGATCTGTGCGATCTATTCTTGTTTACAGGGGACACAAGCAAATTTGATTTGGCCCCCGCCATAGAACACGTTCCGTCGGCGCTGTTTGAGAAATTTGGTCTTTGGCACTTTTCATATGCAGCCGTAAGCACATTCAGAATCGCCAAACGATTGAAAGGAAATGCGCTGGTCCGGGGCATTTCTGCAGCGTGTCCGGGAGCAATATTCGCAGCAAAGGCAAAAAAGAAGCCTTCACTCGTTTTTTATGAATATAATTGGGCGGATCAAGTCACGCACGTTAACAAAGGCAGAATTCTTGGAACAGTTGCAAGACTTATCGAGGACTATGTCATAAAAAACGCCGATGTTTTGGTCACGCGAAACCAATCTCTTGAGGCGGAGCTTCGCGAAAGAGGCGCTAAGAGAGTAGAGATCATACCCTTGACGTTCGATGAAGACATTTTTAAACCCGGAATTGATGTCACTGAGCTCAAAAAGACTTACAGCGTCCGAGATGAAAAGATACTCATGTATATTGGAAGACTGCATGCAGTCAAACGGGTTGACCTCCTTCTAAAGGCAGCTGCACAGCTTACTGAGCACTTCAAGCTGTTTATAGTCGGTTCCGGAGCTCTGGAAAATGAGCTCAAAGACATGACAAGATCCCTTGGTATTGCGGACAAAGTGATTTTCACGGGCGCGGTGCAATATTCTGACGTGCCGAAATTCATGAACATGGCAGACTTGATCGTGATGACTAGTTCAACGGAAGGCCAGCCGAGGGTTCTGATAGAGGCAATGTCTTGCGGGACGCCGGCGGTCGGAACGAACGTGTTAGGAATTAGAGATACTGTAGATGATGGGGTGACGGGGTATCTCGCCTCTGACGATCCTGATGACATCGCAAGAAAGATTTCAGAAGCTTTGGCAAATGATGCGCTTCCACAAATGTGCAGGTCAGTCGCACTTGAGAAATACTCGAACGAAGCCTGTGGGTTGAAGGAAAAGGCGCTGTGCAAAGAGCTTTTGGCGCTCGACAACAGCTAGTTTTTAGCATACTCCGCTTCGCTTGCTGGGCCAGGTCTCGCACTGTTCTTGAACGTTTCTCAGAGTCAGCGCACTCACAAAACCAAATTCACTGCCAAGATACGATAATAGACCTTAGAACCTTGATTAAAGCTTGATTTAGGCTAGGATTTGATCTTAGGTTAGAAAAGGTGAAAGTCAGGAGATTAGGTGCGGCGTTAGGGTGTCGAGTTTCGAACGGTCAGGATGGGACAGGCTGGGGCCCGAATGAAAGAAAAGGTTAACAAGAATGTGGAATGAATGAAAGCTATTCCTCGCACTGATTTGTAGCTGACCATGAGCACAAACGCGTTTTACCATCATAAGACCGTATTGATGACCGGCGCCGCCGGATCAATCGGATCACAACTCGTTCGCACGCTGTTGGACGCCAATCCCCGCGCCGTGATCCTGACCGACAACAACGAGGGCGCGCTATATGATCTCGAGCAAGATCTCAAGTCTAGCAAAGTGTCCACCTTTGTCACTGACGTGAAGGACAAAGACAGCATGGAACCGCTTTTTGACGGCGTTGATTTTGTTTTCCACCTTGCCGGGCTCAAGAACGTTCCAGTATGTGAATATAACCCCTATGAAGCTGTTAAAACGAATATCGCTGGTACTCACAACTTGGTTGATCTATGTTTGCGCGAGAACGTCGAAAAAGTGATATTTACGAGCACAGGCAAAGCCGTCAAGCCGACGACTGCATATGGTGCGACCAAACTCCTCGCGGAGCGCTTGCTCACTCTCGCTAACAGCAAGCGGGGGAGCGCGGGAACGATATTCGCAAGTGTAAGATTTGGCAACGTACTGGGCTCTCGCGGGTCTGCTTTTCCTTTGTTTAGGGGGCAAATCGCAAAAGGCGGCCCGGTCACCCTCACCCACGAGGAAATGGTGCGGCTTAACATCATCATGCCGAATGCGCTTAGGTTGATTATGAACGCGGGAGAACTTGCACGAGGCGGAGAAACGTTTATTCTCAAGATGAAGGTTATGAGGATAGCGGAAGTTGCTGAGGTCATGGTTCGGGAGCTAGCGCCAGAATATGGGTACAAACCGGAAGAAATCGAGATTCAGCTGATCGGTGTTAGGCTAGGCGAAAAAATACGGGAGAAGCTGATGACCGAGAGTGAACAGAGGAGAGCTTACGAAACCGAAGACATTTTAATCGTGGCGCCAGAGATGAAAGAACTGTTACACCGTCCAAGAATATTACAGCGACTTGTTACTCCGAAAAGAGATGAAAACGTACAAGCATCGAGATCCGGTTTTTGTCACAAGCGCAGAGATAAAGGGAATATTAGACTACTTGGGCTATCTGTAACTACACCTGTAGCAATAAAAACGCCTGACACGATATGTAGGCAGCTGCAGCAAGGTGAGCGCTACGATGCCCGTCGCTTAAAAGACGTCCAGAATAAGACTCATCTTGGCCCGCCTGTGCCGCGGTTGACGCGTCCGCTTCTGTTCTGCAGCCTTTTTTTGGCGGGCTGAACTTCAATCTCTTTCGCGGAACCTGCTTAAGGCGGTGCAGATTGACCTCAGCATTCAGACGACGCTCTCTCAGTGCCATGATGGGATCTCTTGTCGTACGCACCTAGGATCGTCCGCTGTGAGCCGATATTCATCAATGCGCCGGCTTCTGGGTTTCGAGGACCAGCTCGTCGGGAAGTTCGATGTGCTGATCTAGTTCGCGCTCAAACATGTTGGTCAAAACGGCTTTCAGCTGCTTTCGAGGAATGTTTCCAGTGTTTTTCAAACGGCACTTCTCCAAGTACTCCTCGTAAGTGCAGATGAATCGTGCCGGATTGCCCGCATAGACAGTGTTCGGCGGCACGTCTTTTGTGACGATCGCTCCCGCCCCTACCACGCTGCTCGGACCGATGACTACGCCGGGCATTATAATCGCATTAACGCCGATGAAAGAGTTGTCCCGAATAATTATGGGGCCGAACTTGCTGCCTTCGAAGTCCGCGTTCTGCTCGAGCACCCATTTGGCTCCGTCGTGAGTCATAAAGGTAACGCCGTACGTAATCTTACAGTTATTTCCGATCGAAATCAAGTACGGTTCGGTGCTCAAATTGCAGTAGTAGAGTTGACAGTTGCTGCCTATGCGTACTCCTAATCTTCGTGCTAGGCGGACGCGGGCGTTCCCTGTGCTTATCCTGAATAAAACGATGTTCAGTCTATAAGCGATTTTTTCTAGCCAGTTCATTTGACGATTGCTTGTTGATTTGATACGTTCCTGCTTGCCGAACCGATAGTCGCTCGTCACGCAATTTATACTTTATTCAGCTCTTTAAGCTTGCGATCTTCGGTCAAACGCAGCCGAGCAAAAGCGAGGTGACAGGCGGCAGTTATTATTATTAGGTTGATATATTGCACCACAACCTTGTGTCATGTTCAAAGCAATTCCTGTAGAAAGACGAAGCAGAGTTATTCACGATTTTCCCTACGGTGTCGAGCGGAGGCGATGTCCGCACGCAGGTATCGTAAATATCACGAAGAGTGGGCACTGCGTTTTTGATTGCGCATATTGCTACGCGAAGAGCTACCCGTGGTCCGCGAACGGACGTCTCATTGAGGTATACGAAAACACGCCTGAACTGCTTGATAGCGAGTTAAGAACGATTCGAACTTGTCCGCCTCTTTATTTTTGCGCCGTGACCGATCCATTTCAACCGCTTGATCTCGTGTGGAAAACTTCCCTCGACGCAATGGGTATCGCCGCGAACCATGGCGTCTTTTTTACTATCGTCACTAAATCGGACCTCGCGTTGAAAGTCCTTGAAACTCGCTGGGCAGATTATGAAAGATTTCGCGTCTCCTTCACGTGTGAGAGTCTCAACCGTAACAAGCTCAGAGCGATCAGCAATGCGCCAGATGTTTCTCGCAGGCTGAAGGCCATCGAAAAGCTTGTGAGCGCGGGCGTCAAAGTCTCAGTGAGAGTCGATCCGATAATCTCTGGGCTGACTGACGATTACGGTGAGTTGGACGAACTGTTTCAGACGTTGAGTTCGATGGGCATTTGCCACATTACCACGTCAACGGGCAGTTTCAATTCCCGGGCGTTTCGGAAATTGCTCGCTAGGATCGAGGAAGGTGGCTACGCGGAGTCAGCTGCGCTTGTCCGGAGTCGCTATGTCTTTAACGGAAAAAAGTACACGCTAAACCCGAAAGACCGACTGAGGCTCTACACAGATCTCGCGTCGCTTTGCGGTCATTACGACATGGGTCTCTCTCTTTGCCAAGAACCGCTGGATCTCATACCTGGTGACGCTACACGATGCCGCACTCTTGGAGAGCTGGCTATGCGAGATCGGTCGGGACGTTTCATTCCAGTTTGCGGCTCTGACTGCTTAAACGCTTGTCCAAACGCAGAATACCCGCCTTGCAAGAACGAGAAGCTCCGTGAGGAATATCCATTCAAATGGCGGACGCTTAAGTAGGGCCGTTCTTTTGACGTCTTTGCCGCGCCGTTTTATGCGCCGGCTGATCAACGATGCTTTTAAGTATTAGTCGTACGGAATAAAACCTGAAACTTTTTCGTTTATGATATGATTGCATTAGTTACAGGTGGCTACGGGTTTATAGGAAACCAGATTGCCGAGCTAATCTCTCCCGAATATGCGGAAGTGCGCATACTTGACAATCTGAGCAACGTAGCGCGGGTAGTTCGATTGCCAAACGTGCGCCTGATCAAGACGGATATCAGAGATATAGGCGCGACGAACGAGGCATTTGATGATGTTGACGTGGTTTTCCATACCGCCGCTCAGGTCGACGTAGTCGCAAGCACCAGAGAGCCATTCGTCGATATGGATAATAACGTCAAGGGCACCTTATCAGTCTGTGAGGCTGCTCGAAGAAATGACGTGTCGAAGCTCGTTTATTCATCGAGCGCTGCCGTCTATGGAAATGCTGCTTCTTTTCCCATAGATGAGGCGCAGCCGATACGTCCTCTGTCTCCCTATGCCGTGAGCAAACATTGCGGCGAACTCTACATGGCTGCTTATCATAATTTGTATGGCCTCAGCACGCTGTCTTTGCGATACTTCAACGTTTACGGCCCTTATCAACGTCCGGAAAACGCGTACTCTGGCGTGATTAGTACATTCTTTTATAATGCAACACGAAACGCCCCGCTGCAAATACACGGCGACGGGAACCAGACCAGGGACTTCGTGTATGTAACAGACGTGGCGAATGCGAATTTGCTGGCGGCAAGTAGCGATGCAGCAAATGCAGTGGTGAACATAGGAAGCGGGCGCGAGACGTCCATAAATGAACTAGCCATGATGATCAAGAAAATGGCCCTTTCTGATTCGAGCATCGCGCACGGCGCGCCACGTATCAGCGACGGCAGGAGGTCACTGGCGGATATCAGAAACGCAAAGCGAATCATCAACTACGAGCCAAAAATCCGCATAGATGGGGGTCTCGCGAAGCTCAGGCAGTTCTTTGGCGACACGCGCTGACAATTCGAGTCTCACCTTGGTCAGAATAGTCAATGAGCCCAAGGTTCCAGCTTCGAATCATATTCGCATCGTAAAACAGAACATAATAAAGAACTTGTGTCGAACATAGCAAATTGTTCTCGCGTTCATTGCCGTGGTCGTCGTCTCGCCTTCACTATGTCGCCTGCGTGCTTGCCAGATTAGAGCAATTGGCGGTAACCGAGCGATTAACGATGTCGATCAGCTTGAGTATTACGATGGTGGTTGCAATCGGGCTTTTTGGGCTATTCTCCAATGCTGATAAATGATACCAGCGGAACCACTGCGTATTCGTTATTTGCTGCGCTCGCCTTCGCGATCTTCTTCCTGATAATATGGGCTTTGAGAGCAGCGCGTTAAGCAGTCAAAGACAGACGAGAGACTGTCAAGCCAAAAGGCGGAGCTAGCCACAAACGCCCTCTTCGCTTAAGCAATCGGTCATAAGGTCAGCTTTGCCAGATCGAACGCTTCAGCTTTACTGTGATTATGAGTCGCTAGCATTCCGGCCTGAAAAGCGCGATACTGTGCGAGACCGGCTATCGCTTCTGTCCGCACGTAGTACTTGTCATTCTGCGTTTCGTGAAGTTTTAACGCTTCGAGCTTGATGTTGAAGAAATTCGTAATGTTAACAAAAATTCGTGGAGTAAACTCGAGTGACACGCTGGGAGACTCATAGAGGAAAATATCATCCACGTGCCTGTACAACGTCATAGTCGCAAGGGCGGCATTTCGATGATCTTGGTGATTGTCGTGCGAACTGTGCGTATATATTCTATCGGGCTGTAATGCATCTACCTTTGCTTGAATAAGCTCGATTGTCTGGTAGTCAGTTGTAATCATCCGATCCTTGAGATCCTCAATAGTGATACTGTCCGCGCCGAGAACCTGTGCGGCTTTCTTACACTCACTAATTCTTTTATCACTAGGCCCCCCTGCTTCGCCCTTGGAGAGCACAAGAAGGTGTACTTCGTCGCCTTTGTGTTTGTGATAGGCTAACGTCGCGTAGCAGCCTAGCTCACAATCATCTGGATGAGCGCCGATAGCTAGAATTATTTTACCCAAATAAATCACCAGTGCATAGTTGTTTTGTCAAGTTGAACAATGCGTCCATCGAAGTATTGGTGCACAAGGACACGTCTGCGTTAAAACTTATATTCCCTTTAAGTGCGTGCGACCATTGGGCACAGGTCGATCGTATCCCTATGTTAGCTGCATAATCAATGACAGAGGGAATCACGTTGAGCGTTTTCGCCGTATTGCCCGCGATCGAGCGATCTCTTGCGATCTGGTTTCGTTCAAATCGTGTTCTCAATTCATTTTGCATACTTACAATTGTAGCTATTTTCTCTTTAAAGCCATCAATCTTCCTATTTGCGACTGCACTTTTCAAGTTGTCAAGCGCGCAGACGACGCCGTCAATGTCCGCGAGAATATCGTCCAGCTCACCTTGGACGATCTCCACGTCGCACTTCTCATCCTTCGCCAGATTGTATTTAGATCGCACCCTCAGTAGCTCGAGAATTGCGTCCAGCTGTCCAACCCCGCCGTACATATCTTTCGGCCTCCATATCGAAACGACAGGGAATCGCATCCCAAGCGCTCCAGCGATCTTCTCAGCTCTGCCCAGATATTCCGCGCCCTCGTGGCCGCCGACGTAGAACGAAACACCTATGCCGCTAAAGGCGATAAGCATCGCCTCTGCTCGGAGCGACACGTTGGGCAACATCTGTCCCAGGGCTGAGCGCAGATCCCCCGGAAACTCTATGGTTGTGGTGCACGCGCGACACTTCGCCATGAGCGCGTGATCGGGCGCCCCCCTCATCTCTACGTCAGCTTTTCCGCCGCACGGGCAATGATACCAAACAGGGATAGGTGGCTTCGCGCCTGGGTTCTTCTGCGCTGCGGCCATCAGTCTAGCGTACTGGTCGTAGTTTTCCAACAGAAAAGCGATCTCATCACTGAACACCTGTTGGCATTGGGAAAACCGCGCGAACGCGGTTGTATACCCACACTCCTCAATGAGGTACGCAAAAAAGAATGCGTTAAAATCAGCCGCGTTCGTGCTTCTCTCATACGCCCGATCGATAACGTCAGATATGGTGCGCGTGTCGAGGTCGACGTCCGGAACCGGCAGTTTTAAACGCTTCGCGTGCTTCATCACCGAATCGAATGACTCGCTCGCCCAGCGCTCGATGTCGCTTTTTAGCTTTGCCACTTCGTCGCCGTCTGGCTTCGGAACGGCGCGCATGAGCTTGTTGTAGTACGTCGGAGCGACTGATAAGTGGAGGGTGAGCGTGCCGTTTCTGTTTCTAACGCTCGGGAGTTCCGCTTCTCGGAACCACCGCTCATTAGCGAAGTCCTGGTCGGCAAAACAAAAGAGCTCAACCACAGGGTAGTCAAATCTCTCGCGCAACTGCTCGGCCACCGCGTGGACGAGCACCGCCTTGCGCACGACCCCACTGTAGGGAAGGAAGTTTGGCTGATGGGCAGACATCAAAACAATTCCTTCATAATCTGCTTGAAGCGGGATTCGAGAATCGCTATGAAACGCTCTGACGTGTTCAGCAAACGCTTTGCGCTTGCCTCGCATCGTGTGGTCGGGGTAAACAGCGTTACCTGCAACAACTCGCGTCAGTTCCTGCAGATTCTTGCATTGATCCCCTCTCATGAATCACCTAAAAACATGACCGCAACAAGTTTTGGAACGTGAATCCAACACTGACGTTCCAATCAGCATGATAAGTAACGCCTATATAGTTATTTTCCGTATAGATGTGCGAAGTGATACGGTGAAAGCCATTGTTCTAGCCGCAGGCGAAGGAACGCGATTAAGGCCATTTACACTGACTCAGCCGAAAGCAATGGTACCGGTGGCTAACAGGCCCATTCTTGAATATGTGATCGATTCTCTGGCAGGGTGCGGCGTCACCGACATCAGTTTGGTAGTCGGCTACAAAAAAGAAAAAGTAATGAACTATTTTGAGGGTGGTAAGAAATTCGGCGTTAAAATAAATTACGTCGAGCAGCCACAGCAGCTCGGAACTGCTCACGCCATAAAGCTGGCCGAAGATTCAATCGAGGAAAACTTCTTAGTTCTAAATGGCGACAATCTCACCAGCCCGCAAGCCATAGAAGAACTCATGAGCAACGCATCCGGTGACGTGACGCTGCTTCTCACCGTGAAAGAAAACGTTAAGGGCTATGGAGTCGTCACGACTGAAGGCAACCGCGTCACTCAAATAGTCGAAAAGCCCGGGACGGATATTAGCCACTACATCAATACGGGCATCTACGTTTTTTCTCCTGCTGCCTTCAATGAGATACCGTACACAAAGATATCTCCTCGGGGTGAATACGAGATAACGGATACTATTCAGAGGATGATCGAGAAGCAGTATGATGTCAAAGGCGTCCACACTACTTCCATGTGGATCGATGCCAGTTACCCTTGGGATTTGCTTAACGCAAACGCGGCAGTGCTTGCTTCAATCAAAGAGGCGCCTACCCACCAAAACGGCCAAATCGAAGACGATGCGAAAGTGAGGGGAAGCGTCATCGTCGGCGAAAATTCGATAATACGGTCTGGGTCTTATGTGCTCGGTCCGGTCGTCATAGGTAGAGACGCTGAGATTGGACCTAACGTGACTATACTCCCGTCGACAAGCATCGGAAATGGCGTTACCATCGACTCGTTTACCGAAGTGCGAAATTCTTTGGTCATGAATGACGTACGACTGGGCTCTCACTCTCTCATCGCAAATTCTATCATTGGAAAAAATACGATGATCGGTTCCCATTTCATCGCAGAGCAAACAAAGCTTGCTATGCCACTTCTTGACGGGGAGCTGCACCACGTAATGAATTTAGGTGCGATAATCGGTGAGAATTGTCGTTTCGGGCACGGGATCCTCGTTGAAGCTGGAAAAATCATTGGTGTGCACTGCACGGTGGAATCCGCCACGACGATAAGAAAGAACGTCGATAACTATAGCAACATCGTTTGAGGCACGCCGCAGGCACAGGTTACTATCCCAAACGCGCGCGAAGCTTCCAACAGTAAAAGGCGCTTGCCACTCATCACGTGTCGTAATACGTTGAAACTGCAAGCCAAGAAAGTGCGAACGCGTGACGTTACGAGCGATTTTAAAGAAGCTCATAGACCCGATGTTTTTTGATTTAATTGCCAAGGAAGCTTTTATATAGAAGTGTAAACATATAAAAAAGTAGTCTTTTCTTAGAGGAGGTATCGCTGATTCAACGAGATGATGACCAGGAGCTTGTCGAAGTCAAAATTCCCCCTGAGGAAGCAGCTATTTTGGAGGAGCTTGACAACGTCAAAGAACAGAATGAGGAATACCTTTTGCGCCTACAAAGGCTTCAAGCTGACTTCGAAAACTTCAAGCGGCGAACTAAGATCCAAAGCAAGGATCTCGCTAAGTATGCGTCCATCGATCTGATTAGGGAGTTACTTGATATCTCTGATAATCTCGAGCGAGCTGCTCAGGCACTGAGGGCTGAGGGAATCCAAGGCTTCTACGAAGGAATTGAGTTGATATACAAGCAGCTATGCGATATTTTGCGTAGGAACGGAGTCACGAGGATAGAATCGGTTGGAGAGTTGTTTGATCCACGCGTGCACGAAGCGATTATGAGTGTAAGTGACACTAAACTACCAGATAGCGTAATAGCAGAGGAAATTCAAAAGGGCTACAAGCTCTATGACAAAGTGATTAGGCCCTCTAAAGTGAAGGTCAACAAAGGCACAAATAGGGTGGACCAATGAGCAAAGCAATAGGCATAGATTTAGGCACGACTAATTCCGTCGTCGCAGTCATGGAAGGAGGAGAACCAGTAGTAATCCCAAACGCAGAAGGAAATCGAACGACGCCTTCTGTCGTAGCATTTATAAAGAACGAACGCGTCGTGGGCGAGATTGCAAAACGGCAAGCGATCACTAATCCTGATCATACCATTTCGTCCATAAAGAGGAAGATGGGCTCCGATTACAAGGTCACCGCCGAAGGCAAGACGTACACACCGCAAGAAATCTCAGCAATGATTATACAGAAACTAAGGCAAGATGCTGAGAACTATCTCGGCGAGAAAGTGAGCCAAGCAGTCGTTACGGTTCCAGCGTACTTCACTGATAGCCAGCGGCAGGCTACCAAAGACGCGGGGACCATCGCAGGCCTCGAAGTTCTGCGAATTATTAATGAGCCGACGGCGGCTTCCCTCGCGTACGGCTTGGATAAGGGAGAAGAGCAGACGATTTTGGTTTTTGACCTTGGTGGCGGAACATTTGACGTCTCAATACTCGACATAGGCGAGGGCATATTCCAAGTAAAAGCCACCAGCGGAAATAACCTGCTCGGTGGCGACGACTTCGACCAAAGGATCATCGATTATCTGGCTGACCAGTTCAAGAAGGAACAAGGCATCGATCTAAGAAACGACAAGATGGCCTTGCAGAGACTCAAGGAAGCCGCAGAGAAGGCAAAGATAGAGTTGTCGACGCTCACCAGTTCCGTGGTAAACTTGCCGTTTATTACGGCCGATCAAAATGGCCCAAAGCACTTAGACATCACCCTAACGCGGGCGCAATTTGACAAGTTGAGCGAGGATTTGATCGAAAAGACGATGGGTCCGACAAGGCAAGCCATGAAAGATGCCGGGCTGAGCCCCAGTGACGTGGATCGGGTCCTACTCGTCGGCGGATCTACGCGTATTCCTGCGGTTCAAAACGCCATAAAGAAGTACTTAGGCAAAGATCCCGATCGCACTATCAACCCGGATGAGTGCGTCGCGATCGGGGCTGCGATCCAAGCGGGCGTGCTTGTCGGCGAGGTGAAAGACGTTTTGCTACTCGACGTCACTCCCCTATCGCTGGGAATTGAAACCCTCGGCGGAGTATTCACCAAGCTCATTGAAAAGAATACAACAATTCCGACAAAAAAATCTCAAGTATTTTCAACTGCAGCTGATAATCAAACCTCCGTTGAGATTCATGTGCTTCAGGGCGAACGTGAAATGGCCGCTGGCAATAAGACGCTCGGACGATTTCAGTTGGTGGGAATCCTCCCAGCACCGCGAGGTATCCCGCAAATCGAAGTCACTTTCGATATAGATGCCAATGGCATTGTGCACGTTTCGGCAAAGGATCTGGGAACGGGCAACGAGCAAAAGATTACCATCACGTCGACCAGTGGTCTGAGCAAAGAAGAGATCAATCGGTTGGTGAAAGACGCAGAAACTCACGCTGACGAGGATCGAAAGAGAAAGGAAGAAGCCGAGATAAGAAACGGCGCGGATTCTATGGTCTACACGGCAGAGAAAACGCTGAGAGAGATGGGGGACAAGATTGACGAGTCGCGCAAGAGTAAAGTCACGGCCGAAATTGAAAAAGTGCGCGATGCGCTGAAAGGCGCAGATGTTGATGCCATCAAGCAGGCAACAGAACAGCTAACGACCACAATCTATGAGATTTCGAGTGAGCTCTATGCTAAAACCGCGGAAAAGGCTCAGGAGAAAGCCCCGGCCGGAGAGTCGGACTACGAGGTAGTCGACGAGAACGAGAAATAGTGCACTAGTATGCCCCATGAAACGTGATTACTACGAAGTGCTAGGAGTCGGTAAGACTGCCACCGAAGCCGAAATAAAAAAGGCCTATCGTAAACTTGCCCTAAAATACCATCCCGACGTCAGCCCTGACAAAGGCGAGGCAGAGGAGAAGTTCAAAGAGATCACTGAAGCTTATGAAACACTAAGCAATCCAAGCAAGCGCGCAACCTACGACAGATTAGGACAATCTGGTTTCCAGCAAGGTGCGTCTGGTACTGGCTTCAGCGATTTCGGCGGGTTTGGCAGCTTTTCCGATATTTTCGAAACGTTTTTCGGAGGCGGAGGCGGGTTTGGGGAAAGTCCATTCCGAACCCAAACGAGTACGCGCCCGTCAGGTCCACAAAGAGGTCCCGATGTCGCAGTTGACGTTCAGGTGTCATTTGAGGACTCAATTTTTGGAACGGAAGTCAGTGTTGAAGTCCCACGTTACGAACGCTGTGAACATTGTGCCGGAACCGGTGCTGAACCCGGCTCTGACATAAAAACGTGCCCGTCCTGCGGTGGTAGGGGCGAGATACAGCGGGCTCAGAATATCTTCGGGGCGCAGCTTATCAGGATAGAAACGTGTTCTCAGTGCCAAGGCGAGGGAAAGGTTTTTGAGACCGCGTGCAAGAGCTGTAGGGGCGCCGCAAGGCTACGAACAACTAAGACAGTGTCAATCAAGGTTCCTCCAGGAGCATATACAGGCTTGCATATCCGAAAACCTGGCGAGGGTTCGGCAGGCGCTCGTGGCGGGCTTTCAGGCGATTTCCTTGTCGTTGTGCGCGTGCTACCACATCCGATCTTTAAACGCGAGGGCGACGACATCTACAGCGATCTATCTATCAGCGTATCAGCTGCGGCACTGGGCGGGCAAATTGAAGTGCCTTCGGTATACGGAGCGTTAAAGGTGGACATTCCCCAAGGGACGCAAGGCGGCACAACTATCCGCCTGAGAGACAAGGGAGCCCCCAGCGTTCACAGGCGTGGCCGCGGCGACCAATACACGACACTGATCGTTGAAATTCCGAAAAATCTGACCGAAAGAGAAAAGGTGCTCTTTCGAGAACTGGCATCTTTAAAGGGTGAGACCATAGGGCGAGCTAGTCGCAAGGCTAAGGTTTTTAGCACCGTCAAGGATGTCTTCGGCGCTAACGATTGAAAACCCCTCAAGGCATCGTTTCGCATGTATCCCCTCTCACTAAACGAACAGGCCCTTGCTCAAATAACCCGGCAACTTAAAAACTTTATAAAAGGCAGCGTACTATCTGCCAAAGGTAAGGGAGCGGTCGTTGCATTGAGCGGGGGTGTGGACTCCTCTGTTGTGGCCGCGTTGGCGCACGACGTTGTGAACACTAAGGCGTTAATACTCCCTGAAACAGCCGTCACCTCGGCGCAAGACGTTCTCGACGCAACATATATCGCAGAAGCGTATGGGCTGCCGTTCACAGTAATCGAAATCAACGACCTGATCGACTGCTTTAGAGAAGCTGCGCGTGCTATGTTACCTGCGCGCATAAATGGTCAAGTTTCGATCGCCGAAGCAAATTTGAAGCCCCGGATCAGAATGACGTTGAACTACGTCACGTCGAACGCAGATTTGCGGCTAGTTTTAGGAACAGGCAATAAGACAGAGCTGCTCATGGGCTACTTCACTAAGTACGGAGACGGCGGCGTTGACGCTTTACCCATAGGCAGCCTCTATAAAACTCAAGTGTTTCAGCTGGCACGACACGTAGGGATTCCTGATAGAATAATCTCGAAAGCTCCTTCTGCTGGACTTTGGTTAGGACAAACTGACGAGGAAGAACTAGGGATCTCGTACGATCTCCTCGATCGGATCTTGCTCGAACTAATTGACAAGGAGAAAGCCGTCAAGGAAACCGCCAAGCTGCTGGGCGTGGAACCACAACGGATTCAAGAAATCTTTGATCAAGTGCATCGCGCTAAACACAAAAGGCACACGCCGCCCGTTCCAACAATAATGTAGTGCTGATTTTTTTCAGAGTTGCTCCGCGTTCAAAGAAAACGAGTAGCGTCAGCGCGGAGAAATTTTTATATCGAGCACGACGTGGTACTGGTGGGGAGCGGAGGACCTTACTTTCTTGAGGCGAATTCCCTCGACCGTTCTATCAAATCTCCCGACAGCTTCTTTGACTCTTTTAATCGTACGGGGAAACTCGTTTTCGGGTTTGACGTCGTAATAATGGACAAAGCCGCCACTCCCACTAAGCATCATTACGGCGTCGTACAGGAAATTAAAGGCGGAATGCGGTAAATTCATAATGACGCGATCTGCTGCCCCTCTAAATTTAGGGGCCAGATCTTTTGCGTCGCCGAGGCGTGCCTCGACGTTGTGCAACCTATTCAGTTCTATGTTCTTCTTTAAGCAGCGAAAGGCCTTGGGATTCTTCTCAAAGGCAATTCCTTTTTTGACTTTCTTGGCCAGCAGTATCGTAAAAGGCCCAACACCCGCGAACATGTCCACCACGGTTTCCCGTGACTGCGCTAACTCGGCTATCCGATGCCGTTCTGTAGCTAGCCGTGGGCTGAAATAGACGCTCGCAACATCCACGTGCAGTCTGGAGCCGTATTCTTTGTGCACTGTTTCCGTCCGTCTTTCCCCAGCGACGAAGACAAGATCTTTGAGCCGATATTGACCACCTACACCACTAACAGCTGCCAGTACAACTTTGATGTCTCTTCGTCTCTCCAGAAGCTCTGTCGCGGCGGCTAGAATGCCGTCGAACCAGTCAATTATGGCAATGTCTCCAATGACGTCATACCGGATTCCAAGACTCTTGCGAAGCGGTCGTAGCCGGGGTTTCAAAGCGCAGGGTTCGAGATCATAGCGAAGCTCATCAGCTTCTCCTTTGAAAGGGATATAAAGTCGACCGCGTCGTTCTTCTATTCTGTATTTCTCATCCAATAGGCCAAGTTCCTTGAGCTCTTTCCTGACTCGCTCGCCTTCGTGCTTTGGTACACTAACGCACAATTTCTTTTTCGCCGACACAGGCATCCGCACGATATAAGAACACGCGACGCTTATCTTTTTTCTGGTTTCCAAAGCTTAAGGCACGGGCGTCAAAACAAATCAAAATTCCAATTTGCCGAGAGAAAAAGCTATTTCGTTAGACGCTAAGCTATTTGCCGAATTCTGCTCGTGAAATGAGGTGATGCGGTGCTGACCTTCGTTGGTTTAGGCTTGTACGACGAAGAAGACGTAACGGTGAAAGGACTAAAAGCGATCGAAAATGCTGATGTGGTATATGCGGAGTTCTATAGCTCAAAGCTTTTAGGAACCACACTTGAGAAATTGGAAGAATTCTATAAGCGCGAAATCCGTCTGCTCGACAGAAATGATGTTGAGCAAGTTCCTGACGAGACAATTTTGCGAGATGCCGAGAGTAAGAATGTTGCATTCTTAACGGCGGGCGACGCGATGATCTCTACAACGCACGTCGATTTAAGGATACGGGCACACGACAGAGGGATAAGCACCCAAATTATTCACGGGACGTCGATTGCTACGGCGGTATGCGGATTAACAGGGCTTCAAAACTACCGTTTTGGCAAGTCGGCAACTATTGCGTTTCCTTTCAGAGAGGTGTCTGACGTGCCCTACAACACGGTTACGGCAAATTTAAGAAGCGATCTCCACACGTTGCTCTTCTTGGATATACAGGAAGAGCTTATGACGCTTGGCCATGGAATCGAACTTTTGCTTCATAGTGAACATGAGAAAGGACGCAATCAGTTGGCATCTCTACTAGCCGTAGGCATTGCGCGAGCGGGGTCGCGTTCACCGAGGGTTAAAGCAGACGTGCTGGCGAGGCTCAAGGAGTACGATTTTGGGCCTCCCTTGCACGTCCTTGTCATACCCGCGTCTCTTCACTTCGTGGAAAAGCAGGCGCTTCAAACGTTTGCTGGTGCTCAAAATGTCCCAGATTGTGGATAAAGTAGCGCTGTATGAAACGATGCTCCGCATTGCGCTGGAACATGCAGACATTGTTGTAAACAAGGAATATTCGACCGATTTTTTGACTATGGCGCGGTCGTACTATGAGGATGGAGTCTATTTTCGGACAAGCGGCGATTTGGTCAATGCACTGGTGTGCTTTAGTTACGGCCACGGGTGGCTTGACGCAGGTGTGCGTGTAGGGGCGCTTAAGGCCCAACAAAGAGAGTAGCCGTGGTTCTTCGGCTGAATTAGCGCTAGCATCTCGATCAGACCGCTTTTGTGCCAATATTAATTAACTTTGTTGACTTACCCTGAAGTATGCCCAATTATTATGTCACGCTCGAGGCTGCGTGGTTGGTGAAGGACGTCAAATCGGTCGATGATGCCATCGGCATAGCAATATCGGAGGCGGGCAAACGCTTAAACCCAAAACTGAGCAAGGTTGAAGTCGCGGTTGGGTCGATGTCGTGTCCTGCCTGTGGCGAAGTATTCGACAGCGTCTACTTGGTGGCCAATACCTCTCTTGTCGGGCTGATACTCGAGATAAAAGTCGTAAATGCCGAAAATGAGTCGCACGCGGCAAAGATCGCAAAGGCGGTAATTGGTAAAGCGTTAGCCGACGTGCCGCTGAAAGCAATTGACGTCGCCCTCAAAGAAGGTTAACTGCCGCTGTTTCTGTTACCCTTGTTGGAGTCTGTATGCGTTTGATCGCTCTGATTTCTGGCGGCAAGGATTCTGTCTGCGCGTTAAATTGCGCGTTGCGTGAACACGAAGTAGTGCAGTTAGTCAACATAAAGGCCGTAGAAGACTCGTTCCTGTATCACGTGCCGTGCGCAGATCTCACTCGCCTAATTTCGGAGGCGGTCGACATTCCGCTAGTGTCCGGAGTATCTTTTTCGCACGAGGATGAACTGACATTGTTGAAAACCCTGCTGCGAGGTGCGGAAGCGGACGGCGTTGTAGCTGGTACGATAGCGTCCAACTACCAAATGAGCCGACTCAAGAAGCTATGCGCTGAGCTTGAATTGCAGTTGTATGCGCCCTTGTGGAACAAAGGCAGTGAACGCTTGTTACGGGCAATGGCGGGCTCAATGGACATTATCGTTGTTCAGGTCGCTGCTTACGGAATGAATGAATCGTGGCTCGGCAGGAAACTCGATGAAGGGGCGGTCGATGATTTATCCGTATTGCATAGAAAACACGGGGTGCACATTATGGGCGAGGGCGGGGAGTACGAAACACTTGTTCTGGACGCTCCTATCTTCAAAAGGCGCATTAAGGTAATGAATTATGACAAGAAGTGGTTTAGTGAGCAGTGGAGAGGGTGCTTACAGATTCACGAGTTCAAACTCGAAGACAAATGAGGACGTGGCGAACTAGATGAAGTTGAGGATATTTGGCCCCAAGGAAAAAGTCGTAAAAGGCATGGAGGAGACGACTGCCGGCTTGATGAAGTATGTGTTTGCGGCTCCGCGGTGGAAGAACACCATTCCTGTCACGCTTGCTTTGTCGCTTGTGGTTGGCGCCGGTGTCTTCAATTTTGGATGGAGAGAAAATCTCCTCGCTGGCCTGATTCTTATCGGCGTCCCAGCTGTGCTTGCCGCTGCCTTTACTCACCCGTTGGCTCGGCTTCTGCAAGGCACTATGACCGTCAATCGCTCTGCTTTGTTAGCATTCGTGGGAGCCGTGATAATCAGCGTCTTTTGCGTTGTCGGTGCACTGATTTCATTTGCAATCGGGTGGCAGCTGACAATCTCAGCGTACGTCATGTCCTTGGGTGCAGTCTTCGCTTTCAGAATTCTGGTGCTGATGGCTATCACGCAGAAAAGCTTCGTTCGAAATTTAGTTCCCGCTTCGCTTCAAACGGTATTCGGAGCGCTTTTTTTGCTGCTGTTCGGCGCGACAGGCTACGTCGTGAACTTAGTAGCAATCAGTGTAGTGTTCACGCTTGGCGCGTTGGTCATCATCAGGTACGTCGATGCGCCGTTGAGAAAATCTTTTGACGTAAGCGGCATGGATTTCATTCGTAGCTACATTGCGCAGACAGTAGAAGGCGCCCCTGGCATGGAGGACTTCTTCAAAAAGATAGGCGAAGCCGTTGAAGTCCCCGTCACCACACTGTCGTTCAGGACGAACGAGTGCTTGAAAGCGACGTTTGTCGTGCCGGCTGTTCATCCTGGTCCCGTCGGCGAGATTGGTGGTGGAAACCTTCCCGTAAGAATTGTAAACAACCTCGACGACGGTGGAGAGATTTTTGTGCCTCATGGGACTGCAACGCACGATTTCAACTTGGTTTCGGCGACAGAATCACTGAAAATAGTTGAAGCTGCGGCACGAGCAGTGGAAAACACCCAATATACTGCGGACGCGTCAAAATCAATTAGAGTGCAGAGAGGGGCCATCAAGCTTCTTGCACAGAGATTTGGCAACTCAGTTTTGTTTGTCTCGACTTTGTCGCCAGAGTCAACAGAGGACATCGAGTATGGGCTTGGTCTCGTCGCAAGCGCTGAAGCGAGAACACAAGGCGTGCAGCATGCTGCGCTCATCGATGCGCATAACTGCACGGCTCCTTACGCGTCATCCATGTGGGCGGGCACGAAGAACTCGTTCGACCTGATTGATGCGATCAGGGAAGCATCCTCGAGACTGATGCAATCAGAACCGCTAGAAAGCGACATCAAGCTCGGAACAGCAAGTCGGGGGCCTATTTTTGGGCGAGACGAAGGTATGGGTGATCTAGGCATTCAGGTGGCATTGGTTGAAGTTGCTGGGCAGCGCACGGCTTACGTGCTCGTTGATGCGAACAACATGGTGTCTAACTTGCGCGAAATCATCGTCAGTGCCCTGAAAGTCGACGAGGCAGAAGTCATGACTACTGACAACCACGTCGTGAACTCGTACAGCGGCATTAATCTGTTGGGTTTCAAAGCCGACAACGGCATCCTCTTAAAGGCGATAATCGAACTGGTTGATGAGGCACAGGCCAATCTTGAACCGGTGCGTGCCGGGATGAACACCCAGCAAGCTAGCGGGGTATCGGTCTTTGGCTCGCAAAAGACTGCACAGCTTGCGAGTACAGTGAATGCTATTATGGCCATGGGGGGCGCTCTGGGAATATCTGTGATAATAGCATCTTTTGCTATCTCTTTGCTGCTTGTAATTTTCAATAGATAAGCGGCCACAGCGTGCTTCCCTTGAGTCGAAAAGCCGCTGGAGATCGGCTACTTGTGCGTGAAATAGCAAATGATTCTCGTCTGGCCGTGCTGTTCGAGCACCTGATCCACTCTGGCAAAGCCGTAGCGTTCAAATTGTACTACTCGATCCAGCTCAGCAGCTATGCCAGGTTCGCCAATCCCGATATCGACTCCGCTTGGCGTGATGACCTCGACTTGAGGCCCGTTGGGCGGAGCCCAGTGAATTATTCTTGTGCCTTTAATGATTTCGTCGCCAGCGTATTCTGCCTCTAGCGGCTCTTTTTTTACAATTCGAACGTTGTAGAGATCTTTTAGTCGCACCAAATCGCTGCCGGATAAGGTGAGATCTTGTGCACTGACACATACGCCGGCTTCCACTGGGATCTCTCTAAAAGAGGCGGAAGATGATGGATGAAGTGGGGCGCGCGCTGTTGTAGGCTTAGCGTTCATTATGCTCATTGTAATCGGGTCCGGCACGAAGAAGTATCTGTGAGCAACTGGATCTACAAGTTTCCTGTTCTCGGCATAGAGGTTTTTCAAGCTAACGCTTATGTCCGATTCGTTAATGCCCAATCTCAGGATAAACAGCCTGATCGCTTCTGGAGCGAAACCTCTCCGCCTCAACGCCCTTAAAGTGGGGAGTCTAGGGTCATCCCAGCCACTATAGAGCCCCCGGGCAATCTCACTCCTCAGCTTACTTGTTGAGAACTTGCCGAATTCGTGGATGCTGATCCTCCCCCAATGTAGGGTGAACGGATATGTCCAGCCCATATGATCGTAGAGGAACTCCTGCCTCCTCTCGCTGTCGCGCAAGTCCTTTCCACGAATTATGTGTGTAACTCCGAGCTCGTGGTCTTCGATCGCTGATTCGAAATCAAGCATCGGCCACACGCGAAATGCTAGTCCCCTGGGGTGTGCCGTGTCGACAATCCGAAAAGCAATCCAATCTCGCAAAGCTGGGTTCTTATGCGTTACGTTGGTTTTGATCCGCAATACAGCTTCTTTTTCGGCTAGTCGCCCGTCCAGCATCTGTTTCCAAAGGCGCATATTCTTTTCTGCGGCGTTCTCGCGGTCAGGACACGCCAATCTTGCGTCTTTGAGCTTTTTGAATTGCAGCTGGGTACAGGTGCAGACGTAAGCAGCCCCCTGCGCAATGAGTTTTTCAGCGTGATGATAGTATGTTTCCATGCGGTCCGAAGCGTTGACCACGACGTCTGGGGTTGCGTCAAGCCATTTGCAATCCTCAAGGTACCAATCGTAGGCCTCAAGCATTGGTGGCTTCGTTTGCGGGTCGGTATCGTCAAAACGTAGAATGAAAGAACCACCGTACCTTTTGGCGTATTCAGAATTCACAACAATTCCGCGAGCACTGCCAAGCGTAGCCGGCCCGTTAGGGTTAGGTGCGAATCGCATGGCTACGCGTTCATGGTGAGGTAACTCCGGAAGGTACACCTTTTTGCGTTGCGCCTTTACTGCTTTGCGTTGGAGGTCCGGGGCTATCTGTTGGAGTAGCTGCCTCTGCTCGTCAAGCGTCATTGCGTTGACGTCGGCGACGATGCTCTCTGCCAAGCCCGATATCTCTCTTGCTTGTCGCTTAAGCTCCGGATGTTCGCCTATGAGCTTTGAGACAACAGCGCTATGCTCTGCTTTACCTTTGTGTAGAATAGCGTTCTGCAGAGCGCGCTTCTTAATTGCAGTCCTTAAAACTTGAGGTTCCACATCACCGCCCCGATGGACCTGCCTTCAATACGCTCTCGAAATCATGTGGTCGGCAAGTTTGAGCAGCTTGGATTTTGCCTCTGAATCGGCTAGCTTAGTGAGTCGCGACTTGCCGACTCGGAGAATCTCAGCTGCCTTTTCCATCGCGTAATCGATTGATCCTGCATCCTGTAAATCTTTAATTGCCCCTTCGATTGCTTTTTCGCTTGTGAGTTGCGACGGGTCAAGCCTGATGCCGTGCTTGAGTCCGTGGATCATAACTAGCGTCATCTTGCCTTCTATTAGGTCACTGGCCTTATCTTTTCCAAGCACTTCACGCGCCGTAATCAAGTCAAGCACATCATCTCGGATCTGGAAGCCTATACCCATAGCTACTCCAAACTCCCACAGGGTGCTCACTTCGCTGTCGGTGCCACCTCCAAGTATCCCCCCCATCGCCAAACCAGCTGCGTAGAGCACAGCTGTCTTTTTTTGGACCATGTCGAGATAGTCGGCCTCTGATATGTTTTTGTTATTTTCGAACTTTATGTCCAGCCACTGTCCTTCGCAGATGTGTAGGCACGCTTTCGAGAGAAGCTTAAGACATTTTGTTGCATTTTCTGGTTCTGTTTTTGTGTATGAAAGCACCTCGAAGGCTTTAGCGTAGAGCGCATCGCCTGCTAAGACGGCTTCTGACAGGCCCCATTTTGTGTGCACGGTCTCTATGGAACGTCTTGTCGTGTCTTCGTCCATAATATCGTCGTGAATCAGGGTGAAATTGTGGATGAGCTCTACTGAAACGGCTGCTGGAAGTATCGTCTCAACAGAGATATTGGGCTGCACCGCTTCAGCGCCCAACAGCAGAACCACCGGGCGCAGCCTCTTCCCACCAGCTTCAATGAGATGTCGAGCGGCTCTGTACAGCTCCTCGGGGAACACTAAAGGAACATACTCGTCGAGCGCATCATCGATTATTGTCTTTCTTTTGAGCAAGTCGTCGTCCAAGTTGCTCACTCTTGACCCCTCCTTGAAAGTGCTGCCTTTTGAGTGCAATGCAGCTCTGGCGGGGGTTTCTCCGCCTTCAAGGCCTCACCGCAATGTTCTGGCCATTTCTTAGTAGGTGAATATTATCCCTTAGACTGTAACCTGCTTCTTCTGCAAGTTCTACGTAGGAGCTTGTCATCGTTAGATCTCCGTGCGTGGGAAAAATATGGTCTGGCTTGAGCATCTTGATCAGCTCCCAGTGGTCTTCGCGGGCGGCGTGGCCCGACACGTGAACATCAGTATAAAGCCTTGCCCCTCGCATTTTGAGCTTGGTTTCTACTGAATATCGATTAGCGGCGTTTATTGGAGTTGGTATCACCTCGGCAGAAAACACTATTTTGTCGCCGGGCGCGACTTCGTAAGGGGTTAGCCCTTTTGCGACCCGCGTGAGCATCGCTTCTGGTTCTCCTTGATGTCCCGTGATAATTGGAAGATATTTTTCTTTCCCTTCCTGCGCTACCCTCCGTAACACCTTTTCTACAGATCTTCTATTCCCGTAGACTCCAATGTCATTGGGAAGCTCGACGTATCCCATTTTTTCTGCAGTTCCTAGGTATCGTTCCATAGAGCGACCTAAGACCAGTGGGCGCCGGTCCATCTCGCGAGCTGCTTCGAAGATCGTCTTTACTCGGGCTATATGTGACGAAAACGTAGTTACGAGCACTCCATTGCCTTCTTCTTCAGTACCGAGAAGAACGTCACGCACCAAGTCTTTCGCGATCTGTTCTGACGGGGTCTTTCCTGCCTCCTTTACGCGAGTACTTTCGACGATCAACGCGAGCACTCCGTCTTTTCCTAAACTCTTTAAGCGATTGAAGTCGGGGGGTTTGCCAATAACAGGCGTTCGATCAAGCTTGAAATCGTTCGCATAGACCAGGGCACCGGCCGGCGTATGCAGAACGGCGAATATTGGATCGGGGATACTGTGCGTTGCTCGAACGAATTCAACCGCTATATCGGGAGTTATTTGATAAACCTGTCCTGCTTCGAGCGTGTAAAGGGGATTCTCGACGCCAAACTTCTTCTCAACGCGGATCTGTTGTGCGATGAGCTCCGCCGTAAACGGCGTGGATATTATCGGAGCTTCGTACCTGTGCGCAAGCTTGGGGACGGCGCCGATGTGATCGAGATGTCCGTGCGTGCAGACTATCGCCTTCACAGATCCCTTTGCTTGACTCAGCATCGCGTCATTTGGTATCGCACCCATCTTGATAAGGTCCATAGAATGCATCTTCTCGATTTCTGCATCCTCATGAATTGCAATTCGATCAAGTCTAAGGCCCATATCTATGATGACTATGTCTTCGTTCACTCGAATCGCAGTCATGTTGCGCCCGACTTCTTCGTAGCCGCCAATTGCGTTAACTTCTATCTCCAAAGCGCTACCTCCTCACCTGAAGCTCGGCTAGGTTGAATCCCCGTTGTTGTAGTATCTGCATGGTTTCGCCAGTAATGACCAGCGGGCATTGCTTTAGATCGGGGAGTGTCTTGCATCCAGTTAGAAACATTGCAACTTTCAATTCTTCAACGACCGCCATTATCTCGCTTAGTACATATCTGGTCCCTTTGAATGCGGGTTTTAGCAGTGGCAAGCCTATCCCGCACAACGACGCACCGAGTGCAATACACTTGCCGACGTGGAGGCCGTTCCTGATCCCTCCAGTTCCGATTACGGGTAAGGTGAGGGATTCCAAAATGGAGATTGCGGTCGGTATACCCCAGTCGGCATAGAGCGCCCCCAACCTCTCTAGCAGGGGGTCGGTCTGAGCGCGGTACGATTCAACTCTTGCCCAGCTCGTGCCCCCAGCGCCGCCTACATCAATTGCAGAAGCGCCTGCCTTTTTTAACTCAGCTGCGACTTCTCTCGAAATCCCCGCACCCGTTTCTTTGGCGATCATTGGCACCCGAAGAGAATCGGCAAGTGATTTCATCGCGTCGAGGCATCCTTCAGCGTCCGTATTACCCTCTGGTTGCACCGCCTCTTGCAGGAAATTCAGATGAATTGCCAATGCATCTGCGTCAACCATATCGATCAAGCGGTCAATGATCTCCATATCATATTCCTTAACTTGTGTGGCCCCAATGTTAGCCACTACAAAAGCGCTGGGGGCTCGCTCTCGAACTATACTGAACGACTCGACCTGGTCAGGATGTTCAATTGCTGCGCGCTGACTTCCCACACCAATGCCGATGCCGAGTCGCTCTGCGGCCTCTGATAACGCAGCGTTGATAGCAGTTGTCTCTTCGTGTCCGCCTGTCATTCCTGCTATAAAGACGGGAGCTGTGAACCGCCTTCTTAAGAACGTAGCAGTCGTATCGATCTGTGACTTTGTCAATTCAGGAACTGCGTTGTGGACGAATCTGATATCATCGAGGCCTGTTTTTCCTGATTCGACATCTTCAGCAGCACAGAGCATTAGATGCTCGATCTTTCGGTTCGTTGTCATTCTTTTTCTGCGGAGAGGGTCGTACCCACATCTAGGTGCGACGTTAAAAACTTAGTGATGTTGCCGTCGTAAGTTGCGTTGAATATCTCAGACTGAATACCTGACTTAGCAATCTCCAGAAGCTCCACAACTTTGTGCAACATCCCCCCGGTTACGTCCGTAGACTTGGAACCGAGAATTCCTTCACGGTATTTTTCAAGCTCACCGGGGCTAAGATGGTTCAGTTTTTTGTCTCGATACATGATTCCATCGACGTCTGTGCCGACTCCTATTTTTTTTGGGCGCATCTTTTGCGCGAGAAACGCTATAATTTGATCACCTGACAGGATGTTGAAGCCATCTAAGCGATCCATTACGACGTCGCCATGAAGCACCGGGATGATATTGTTGGTAAGCATAAGCTCTAACGCGTTCGTATCAAAATGCGTGATCCGACCGGCATCTAGCGTAGCGTTATTAAGTGGGTGGATCGGCAATGCTGCCGCGCTTTGAGACTGGAGCTCGTCTATGAACGCGGTGTTTAGCGAGCGCACGGCGCAATGGGTCTTCCACATTCCGCTTGCGCTAAGACCTTTGGATAAGTACTTGACAACTTGTGGGTGCCCAAAGGAGCCCGCACCGTGGACAAGAATGAGAGGTGAACTCTTTGCGTCAGCGATTTGTCGAGCGACCATGCGCAAGTTATCTTCTCGCAAGGTGCTCTCTCGCCCTTTGTCCGTCAATACTGAGCCGCCGATCTTAAGCAATATAACGTTGGTCACGCCTGTTATGCCTCTACGTGCAGGCCTAAACTGGAAATCGCAGTGGTCAGCACTAGAGCACCTTGTTTTGCGATAGCTTGTGTAACGTGGTCGACCTTTTCGTCTGTTGCAATCGCCAATACGCATCCTCCACGGCCCGCGCCAGTGATTTTGGCACCTAGCGCGCCTGCTGTTCTCGCTGCGTAGATTAATCTGCTGAGTGTAACGTCGCTTACCCCGAGCGACTCGAGGAGCCCTTGGTTGATATTCATAAGCTCGCCTACGCTGACGAGGTCTCCTTCAGCCAGCTTCTGTTCTCCCAAGCGCGTGAGATCTCCCATTGAAGACATCACGTCATTCACCACGGAAGGGTACTTCTTTTTCAAATCAGATACAAATGCGATGACGTCGCGGGTTGCCCTCTCAACGCCGGTTGCGCCGATTATTATCGGTACGTCAAGCTGCGCGAGATGAGCCGTTTTGGTCTCTTCTACTAAGACCATACCGCCGGTTGAAGAAACAAAGGTATCCGCGGGGCTCGCCGTACCCTGAACTTCTTTTTCGACCTTATGGCCTATCTTCGCTACCATTTCATTATCGAGTTCAATGCCGAGACTCTCAGTTAGAGCTTTTATAGTTGACACTGTAACTGCGGCGGAAGAGCCTAACCCTTGTCGCGGCGGCAATTCCGACCGTATCGTTATCTCAGCGCCAAAGTCTGTTTCAAACAGTTGTTTAATCATTTGAGCGGCACAACAGGCGTACTTAAACTCTTCACTGGAGCAGTCCGCGCGCTTGTCCATGGCATCTATCGTGATTTTCCCCGAAGATGCCATCTCTACTGACACACACGCACGCAAGTTTATCGCGCATGCTATCGCCGGCTCTCCGTAGACAACAGCATGCTCTCCGAACAGATAGATCTTGCCTGGAGCCGAACAGGTTATCATCTATGTAGGTTCTCGTCGCACACTCTTTTCAAGCTCGTTCTCAGCATCAGGCCATAATTATCCCTGCATAGCCGACCACCGCAGTTGAATCGCCACAAGTGTCTGCACTTGTAGAATAATCGATAAGCTCTCCTCGCTTGGCGCCTCGATGTTTCGCGAATTCGATGGCAACCGCTATTGGCGCAAAGCCGCACACGGAGGTCGAGCGAGCTCGCGTAAGAAATTCTAGCGACTCAAGTTTAAGAATGGGCTCTATTACCCACTGGTCGGTTGTTCTCGCGGCGTGCTCTGGCGCGTAATGCGTAAAATCGCTGGAGGCAATAAGCACGCTGTTTTCGTCGGCAACTCTTTGGATTGCCCCGAAAACACGCTGTATCGATTCAGGCCCTTGAAGTCCCATAGTAATAGGGACGATTTCGAAGTCGTCGAATAGAAACTGTAGGAAGGGCAACTGAAGTTCTATCGAATTGTCTTCTTTGTTGGCGTCACTATTCACGTCGATATCGAGTGCGTCCACAATATCCATGTTCACGTTCACTTTTCCGAGGGGTGTCAGCCACGGTTCGTTCGAGACCGAAATAACGGGATAATGGTGATTTGGGCCAATGATTATGTAGGTGGCCACCTTCGGAAGTATCGAAAAAACCTTTCCTGCCGTCAAACCTGAACAAGCGTAGCCCGCGTGAGGAACCACCACACTCGTGAGCAGACGCGGTTCTGGCCTCCCAACGAAGCTACGCAAAAGCTCTTCCAGCGCCCGGGGGTTACTCGGGTACCACGACCCTGCTTTTGCAGGTTTCCTCATAGTCTTAGATCTCTATTTCGAAATCTTTGACTGCGTAGCCCGTCTGTTGACCGCGAAGCTTGGTGATCTCCTTTGCGAGGAGCCAATAGATGAGCGCTAACGCTTTCCGTCCTTTGTTGTTGGTGGGGATGACAATGTCAATGTGTGTTGTCATATTATTTGTATCGCACATTGCAATTACTGGAACGCCAACATCTACAGCTTCCTTAACGGCTTGTGAATCTCCAATAGGGTCCGTGACGACAACCACATCTGGTTCAACGAAGTTGCGGTACTCTGGGTTTGTCAATGTGCCCGGTATAAAGCGTCCCACAACTGATTTTGCTCCGGTTACTTTAGCAAACATTGTTGCGGGAAATTGACCGTATTGCCGTGCTGAAACCACAAGTATGCGGGCCGGGTCGAATTTACTGAGAAAATCAGCTGCAATTTTTATGCGCTCGTCTGTAGCCTTTACGTCCAGCACATAAAGACCGTCTGCTCGAACGCGATAGACAAAGCGCTTCATATCTTCTGTTTTTTGCTGCGTGCCTATGTGCACACCTGCAGCTAAGTATTCGTCAACAGGGATGAGAGATTTGTATTCCGTAGTCTCTTCCATTGATCCACCTCCTTTAGATCGGTTTTTTCGCCATCCTGTAGCTTGATCCGTCAAATAGTTCTTGTTCTATTCGTATAAGTTCATTGATTTTTGCAGTGCTCTGTCTGCCCTTGATGCTTAGTTTGACAAAAGGAGCGGACAAAGCAACGGCCAGCTGCGACGGTGATGCGTCGCAGGTCGCAGAATTGTCGGTAAGCAAAGCGCAGCTGCGGCCATTGGCTTTCTCCCGAGAGTACGTTTCGAAAACGCTCGAAACCGTACCTGTAGGCACAATTAATGCAAAATTAGCCTCCCTACGACTCTTCGGGGAACGCGCATCTGCAATTCTCGTGTCGACACCCGCCTCTGACGCTATCAGACACGTCGCACCTAGCTCATCGGTTAGCTGTCGCTGAAACTCAGACTCTGTTCGGTCGAAGGGATCTTCGATGTAATACAGATTGTACTGACGGGCGAGATCTAAAAGATACCGCAGTCGGCTGGTTCCCGTCGTGGAGGCATGGTCCGCAAAACTAATCTTGCCGTGCGCGTGCTTCGAGGCTTTGAAATCCACGCCTAGCTTGACCTCGAAGTCAAACCTTGTACTTGCACCGTCTGTGATTCTAGTCAACCGATTCAAAATGTCGGTGTGAGCAGAGTCTCCACGGATGTCCAGATTGTTGAGCTCTCGATGGATGCTTGCTAGTGAAGCAATTGCGCTGGCAAATGAGCCCGCCCCTATTGGAATACCAAAATAATCAGCGTCGGCGCTAAAGATTTTTAGCAGAGGGTAGGGCATAGCATTCGCAAAGAAGCCTCCGAGGTAGCGATACAACGGCACCCCGAGAGAAGCTGCTGCTGCACTTGCAATTGCAACTGAGAAAGCCATACTCATATTAGGCAATGAAAAGATACCCTGTAGCACTTCGTCGATTTCTGTCTGCTGACTCACTTCCCTGCCGATGAGTGTAGGCACTTGTTCTCGCGCCCTTCTTATTGCCTCGCTTGGCGCCGGAAAAGAGCACCGGCCGTAGCCGCTTGTGGTCACTATCTCTACTTCGGCCGCGTCGGTCGCGTTTATGTCGAATACCTTGCTTACAGACACCGCCTCGATCGAGTTCATCGTGGGGTTCCTCGACGTTTTATCGTTATCGGAATAACCCCCTTCTTGAGTTCTTCTAGTGCCATGTCTATAGGATCTGCGGTGTCCGATTCTATCAATGTAGGGGCACCCATAGAAATCTGCAAAGCTCGCGCCCCGACGATTCTGGCCCTTTCATAACGAGTAAGTTTTTCAATAACTTCTTTCAATGACTCCCCTCCATTTTAAAGGGCCTGCATGGGGTTGCTGAGATTCGAACTCAGGTTACGGCGTCCCGAACGCCGTAGGATATCCAGGCTACCCCACAACCCCTTGTCATTGATACGGAGCAAAAATATCAACAAGCTCTTTGTGTGTCAAAAGCATTCTGCGACAGCAGTATCGCTTTACGCCAAGATCGTCCAACACCCTCTTTGGATCCTCTCCAGCACTTATGCGCTCCTTGTACTGATCCCAATGTTTCGATATCACTGCGCCACACGTAAAGCATCTTACGGGTATCATCTCTTAGCCTGATTATCTGTAGGATTTTTGTCGCCGCGCTCGCGCGCCTCGGCCGCCAAATTTCTTTGGCTCCTTCTGCCGGTAGTCATTCACAAGGAGTGTTCGGTCTTGTTTTAGAAATAGATCTTTGATACTCAGATCGTTCGTCCAGTCAATCAATCCCCGAGCTATTGCGGTTCGGGCTGCGTCGGCCTGTCCGACGACTCCTCCACCTCGGACGGTTACTCTAATATCAAGTCCTTTTGCCAAATCGCCGGCAATGTTTAACGGTTCTTGGATCTTGTCTCGCACAAGCGCGGGCTCAACCACGTTGAGAAGCTTTTTATTGATCCTCACCACGCCTTGTCCTTCTTTGAAAGAAGCTCGTGCGATTGAGGTTTTGCGTTTGCCGCTTGAGTTGATTGTTTTTTGGCCCATGTATCCGATCCTATTTCTTAGCCCCGAGTTGTTGGGAGATCTTTCCTACCTCCACAACCTTGATGGTGCTCAATCTTGTTTTTTGTGCGCGTTCAAGCGTTTCAGCCTCGACGCTGGAAAGCTCGGCCGGTGTTCCAACGTAAACTCGCAGCCGTCCGAACGCCGCTCTGCCGACTGATTTTTTATACGGCAACATCCCTCGAACCGTACGTCGTAGAATCATGTCTGAACGCTTAGGAAAATATGGTCCTTTTTCTTTGGAGCCTTTTTTTCGAAGGGTTTGATACTTTGACAGTGTGGTTTCTGCCGACCCTGAAACTACCGCGCTTTCCGCGTTAATAACGTCAATCTCTTCGCCGGATAACAGTCTTTGAGCTACGATGCTGGCAAGACGCCCGAGTATTAATCCATTAGCGTCAATTACTGTCACAAATTTGTCTCTCCTATATTTCAACGTATGATCTTCACTTGACTGCCCTTTGGAGATACGAGGGCGATTTCATCGAGCGACAAGACGGTCCCTCCCGCCGTAAGGATTTTTGACCGGGCGCTATCACTAAAACTCGGCGCACCTATGGATATCGGATGGTCAATTGATCCCGCCCCTAGCACTTTACCAGCGACAATAACTAAGTCGCCCGAGTTCGTATGTCGGTTAAGCCGGCTCAAATTGACTTTGGCGTAGTTATTTGATGGCGCCTCCAACCTTCTAGCAAGCTCTCTCCAAATATTTGCTTGATGCTGTCGTGCGTGCGCTTTGAAAGCGTCTATCTGTAACATCAGCTGAGGATTGGTCTTCCGTATTCTGTGCTTTGCCATGCTATCTCCTGTCAAGCATTTCGAATGCGGGGGGTGCGATTTGAACGCACGAACTCCTATGAGACTAGGCCCTCAACCTAGCGCCTTTGACCAAGCTTGGCAACCCC
>Ga0208687_1000083_pt1 | contig 96808 bp, 83 predicted proteins | sample June2015DPH_6_10_FD_184695 | JGI IMG/M metagenome (GOLD analysis project Ga0208687, IMG submission 184695) | Peatland microbial communities from SPRUCE experiment site at the Marcell Experimental Forest, Minnesota, USA - June2015DPH_6_100... | ecosystem: Environmental > Terrestrial > Soil >...
GGCCGCGCTTGGGCCGTTGATCCTGATTGGATTTGCTCTGCTCACTCACGTCGGACGGAATCAAAACACAGAAACCGGCCGGGCGCAAGTTAAGATTAGATTAAGTTGGTTCCGGACAGTATTGTGCGCAGCACCGCGGGTTCGCACGCAGCGCGATTTACCGCGGGTTTCCGCTGTCCATTTCCCGTTACCTCCCGTCGGCAAAAAGCACGGGTGTCCCCTCCCCTTTGGGGCTTCCGTTTCCCCCGTTTCTCTTCCGGCAAGGAATCCGAATCGAGGCAGGTGACGTGAATACTCCTTCACGCTTGGATGATTTATTGTGAATAGAGGCAAACGCTATACGGCCCGAGTCCAACGTTGCCGTTGCATGGCATATTCTGGTTGACGCCGGTGGACGCGGTGGTGTCATAGCCGACGTTGCCAAAGTCGGAGCAATAGGCCTGCCAGTCGCTGTTGAATCGCAGATGCCACGTCCCGTCGCGTGGAAAGCCAATGTTATAACTTGGGAACGAGTTGGTCGAAAAATTCGCCACGACGATCACGTCATCCCCCGGCCCGCCGTCATCCCACCGATGGAACGCGATCACCTTCGCGTCATTGTTCACGTGAAAGATGTTGATGTTCGGCCCGCGCAGGCCGCGCGTGTTGTTGTTCCAGTTGCGCCGAAGCTGAATCAGTTGGCGGTACATATCCACAATTCCGCTGAACGTGCCGGCTTGCGACCAATCCAGCGGCCTAGTATCCAACCACGTTCCCCACGCCAGAAATTCCTGTCCCATGAAGATCATGGGGATTCCCGGCGCCGTCATGACGATGGCCGCCGCCAGGGTCGATCGTTTTCTGGCCGCCCAGCTTGTGGCGTTTCCCTGCCAGATGACGTCCGGCAGCCGGAGCTTATCCGCCTCATCGTGCGACTCGGCATAGACGACGCGCTGAAACATGCCGGCCTGGCTGTAGTTTTTGCCGACGGCCGCGGCCACGGCATTCATGTCACGGTCCGCGTCATTTGCCGCCGCCACGGCGTCGCGGATGGCACCACGGAAGATCGAATCCCATTGCGCGTCAAACCCCGCTCCCCCCGCGCCGGTCGGCTTGGTCACCCAGTCGTTGTTCTGCAAATCCTCGGCAATGGTGATGGTCCACGGAACTCCGGAATTCTTGTCGTTGTTGATCCATTGCAGCAATTGCCACCCTTGCGGATTGTCGCCGTCATTCTGGCTGTTGTTGTCGATGATCTGCCGGATATTGACGACAGAATCAAGCCGCAATCCGTCCGCCCGATATTGGTGCAACCACATCATGGCGTTGTCGCGGAGGTATTGCCGGACTTCCGGGCGGCCATAATCCGGCCGATTCATCTGGCCCCAGGGGCACGAGGCACGGTCGTCGTTGTATAGATAGATTCCGCCGTATCCGTTCTGGCTCCACCCGTTGAATTGCCACAGGCAAGCGCCCATTCCCGCGTCTCCCGGCCCGAAGTGGTTGTATACGACATCGAAGATCACCGCGATGCCCCGGGCATGCGCCGCTTCGACGAACTGCTGCACCGCCTTGGCCGTCCCATACGCGTCATCAATGGCGAACGGCAGGCAGGGGTTGTACCCCATGGAAATTTCGGTATCGAAGTCCTCCGCCGGCATGACTTCGATGGCGTTCACCCCCAGTCTTTGCAGATACTCCAGCCGCCCGATGGCGTCTGCGAACGTGCCGATCTTCCCCGGCTCGGCGTTGAACGTGCCGATGTGCAATTCATAGATCACCATTTCGTTGAAGTTCGGCATCTGATACGGCGTCGCGCTCCAGGCGTACGTCGGATCGACCACGAGTGAATTCCCGGTCGAGCTGGTCGCGTCACTGCAATAGGGGTCCATTTTCCAGATGAGCGGTCCGCCCGGATTTCCCGGCCCGAACCCGTCATTTTGGATGACGAACCGATACTGCGCCCCGGCAGCCACGCCAGGAACGGCGGCCGACCAGTAAGGGTACCCCTCATTGGTTGGGTCGATGGAATCGCGAGCCATTGAAACTTTGCCGCTGTCCCAGGTTGGCGTCGTAAAATCACCGGCCACCCACACGGCCGCGGCATCCGGCGCCCAGCAGCGAAACGTGCAGCCGCCCGTGTCCAGAACAGCGCCCATTCCCGACGATGACGCCGGAGCGATGGAAGAATTCGTTGACATGGCCTATACCCCTGACTTGGTCGCCAAAATTCTGCTCGCGTAGAAGATTGCTGAATACCATCATACCCACCGCCCCTCAAGCTGGGCAATTCCTTCGATTCTGCGCGACAATGATCGTATCCTGCCGCCGTTAGGATTTTGTTTTGAGCGTCCAGTTTCCGACCTACCGACCCGGAACCGGCAAGACGGCCTTGTGCCGCCAGCGCATCATCGCCGCCTGCAAAGCGGACGCGCTGGGTCCGCCGATTTGCCGGCTGGTTCCGCGCCAGGCGACGTTCCAGACCCAGCGCGATCTGCGTTGCAGCACCGAGCTGAAACACATGTTCCGTGTCCGCGTCCTCTCCTTCGATGATCTGTGTCGTCAGGTGGTCGCCGAGGTCGGCGGGGCTGTCGCGCCCGAAGTAAGCCACGCCGGCCGCCGCCCTCCTCATCGGCCTGCAATGGCCCGATTTAGCGGCGGTGCGCAGCACCGCGGGTTCCCGCGCAGCGCAATTTACCGCGGGTTTCTGCTGTCCGTTTCCCACCGCCTCCGATCCCCCGCGAACGGGAGTCGGGGGAAAAGAACGGAAAAGACTTCCGATGTGGTAGAATCGCCAAAATGATACTCCAACCTCGCCAGACAAAGTCTCCGGTGCCCGAGCCATCGTTGCCACAACCCGGCGAATCTTCGCAAACCATAATGGAAGACCGATGGTATGGTCGGGCTCTACCTCCAGTCCTCATTTCTGTAGTCCTCGGGCTTTTGGCGTGGGTGGAATGGCAGCATGTGATTTTCAAATCCAGGCCCATGCCGTGGCCTCCGACCATTTTGTTTTTGATCAGCGTTCCCTTTGCTGCTTGGCGCATTCGTACCGGGCTAGCCGAGTTAAGGCAACGAGGGCAGGGAGTGCATGGCGAGCGAATCGTTGGCCAGTTGCTGGAGAATTTGCGCTCGGTCGGCTGCAAGATTTATCACGACATCGCAGAGGATGGGTACAACATTGATCATGTGATCATCGGTCCGCATGGCGTGTTTGCCATCGAGACAAAGACGATCAGCAAACCGCTGAGAGGGCAAGCCGAAGTGGTTTTCGACGGCGAAACAGTAACGATCGGCGGATATCAGCCCGACAGAGATCCGGTCATTCAAGCGCGCGCTGCGGCTCGCAGTATCCGGAAGATCTTGCATGAAATGACCGGACAAGAGCCTAACGTTATACCCGTGCTCTTGTATGTGAATTGGTTTGTTGAACCGAACCCCCGCGATGCTGACGTAATCGTCATGAATCAAGAATACTTCCTTAAGTCATTCGATCGGCTTCAGGACCGTAACACTTTGCAGACCCCTCAGGTCGAGGCTCTTGCAGCACGCATGGAGAGCTACTTGCGAGAAAAAGTGAAATGACATCGCGTCTGCTCGGGAGACGCGAAACGAGGACGTAGCGGTTCCGTATTTCCCGCTCAGCACCACCCGCGCCCGGAACCTGAAAATACGAGAAAATGTTGGGTGCGTCCTTTTGCTTGGCCCGATGTAGCGGCCAGATTCCCAGTTCATACCTCATTCATCGTCGGTTACTGGTTCAGGGAGCGACGTCAATTCATCGACGCTCAGACGGGTCTTGGCAACATTCCCGGATACCGAAAGATTGAAGTCCTTCGGGTGGGACAAGTTGTCAGCGAAGATCCGGCCGATGAGCGATACATCGCCGCTTGCTCCCTTGGCGATGTAAAACAAATCGGACCACACCCACCTTCCCGGCTGTAAGCTCCCACAGTCAATCTCGACCTGGAACCGATCGTCATTCTTATGTATGGTTACGAGGCCAGGCGAGGGGCGGAATACGGGGTGAAGATGCTCGCCGGCGATGTGTGGCACTCGGTCCCGATACGGCCTTGGCGCGGTTGGCATATCCGAAGGATATAGCACCCACACGCCGAGGGTCATAGGGATGGCCAGTTCGGCCCGAACACGGTTGGCGGATACCTGTCCGACGTTCTTGATCACTAAGCGGACCGGCCTACATAATCGTCGGGCAAACTCGTAAAGTGCCATCTCTCGGAAGTAGTTCTCGTTTAGTCGCTCCGTCGAGCCGGAGCGCATTAACAACCAGTTGCTGCTGAAGGGGTCGTCCGCCGTTGGCACGACGAGCTCTGGAATTGACTCCCTGGGAGGTGTCTCACAATACTCAGCGTCCCATGAAATGTGCATTCCAAGAGCGTTATCCCGCTCGATATCGGCGAACTCGACAACCAATTCGGCGTCCTCGGGCACCGAATTGCGGCCCATCTCGGCGATTTCTTCGGGCGATGCCGGTTTCGTCGGGTCTGTGGAGCTGCCCCGCCTGACATAGACCTCCTTCTCCTTGAGTTTGCCGTAGCACTTCTTGAGGTAAAAAGGCCGAGGTTGTTCCTCAATGCGGATGACGCCGACCTGCTTTCCCTCGAAACCGAATGCCTCGTAGTGGAATCGCACGGGCCGGTTCGTCAAACTGTTCACAAATTGCTGCAACGAATGGTCGGCGAGGTGATCGCCAGATGGGATGCCGACGACGTTGGCCCGGCCACCTCGTACATCTTCGACGCCAATAAGGATATACGCCTCAGATCGCCTCCACGCGTTGGCGAACCCTAGAACGTCTTTGAGCAGTTCTGCCTTCTCCTCCTGGGTCGCCTTCGCGAAGCGATATTGCTCCTTCTTGAAATCGAGCGTCGGGCTCTCCTCCTCGTAGAGCAGCCGCTCGAAAAGACCCTTATCCACGCGAACTCCTCTGGTTGCCTCCGCTAGGTAGTCATTGGCTATCCGACGGCGGTTTAGGCAAGCGCAGTCGTTTAAGGGGCTTCTTAACCTCGGCTGAGCGCCGCCGTTCGAGGGTACGCCGGAGCATGTGTTCCAGCATTCGCGGAAACTCCATGACAAACATATGCGACTCTCTGTCACCAAAGTCCCTCATCCATGGCCCTTCCATCATCATCTCTGAAAACCGTCGAAGACGTGACATTTCGCGCTCGATGCCCTCAGAATCCCCAGATTTGACGGCTCGATATACCTCCATCGCCAACTCATAGAGCCACGGGGCGTCGTCGCGCATTAAGCTGGCCGCCATCAGGATGCCCACCGGATCGCCCGGCTCTCCTGACACACGCATGAATTCTTCCAGCATTCGTGGATGAAACATGCGCATTCTGCGCCGTCGATAGGGGTCTCCCTCCTCAGCAAGCCGCTCGGCGACGCGCGAAGGGAGTGACTTCATTTCCTCGACCAGCTTCGCCACGGCGGACTCTTCCGCGCCATCAGCCGCTGCCTTCTTTCCTCCAGTGACTCCAGTAGACTTAAGAATCGAGGCTTCCGTAGTCTTGAAACCCTGCACTTGAGTCTTCACCACGTCCGCGTCTAGTTCAAGGTTTGAAACGCGACGCGCCAACTGATTCACGAGTTTTGTAAGGTCCCCCTCACTGTCGTCCATGTTTTGAAACTGATAGAAAGGACCGGTCGTGACGCGATTGAGCGGGACCCCGAGCGCAACTCCAATTACTTTTGTGTCCAACTTTCCTTTCGCAACGCCTGCCTCAAAGAGTATCCACGGACGGTCAAGGCTACGTTCGGTGAAAAGACAGACAACGTCCGAGGTAGATTGCAGCTTCTCCATGAGCCGCTTGTACCATTCGTCGCCGAAGTCGATCCCCTCGTTGCCTTTCTTGTCGGATGATCTGAAGGTCTTGATCATTCCCGCGGAAACGCTCTTTAGAAGTTTCCCGAATGCCTCGGCCATTTCGGCATCGCGCGCATCATGGCTGATGAACACCAGCGGGCTAGTCGTGGTCAACGCATCTGTTTCGGGTGAAGCCTTCGCATTTTCTTGGTTTGCCATGAAGCAAATTGTAGCTCAACCGCCCTTGACCCTACAAATCCACTCGGAGTAACTGTACAAAACACAACCCCTTATTCAGCGAGCGCTGCGCGACGCCGTTCTGATCGGCGCCCAAGTCTACTGTTCACCGGCTCACCCGCTCGACGCTCCCTGCAAGCTCCCCCTAACTCACTCTCGGCTCCAGTTGCGGCTCCGGCGGCGGTTTCTTGCGGCCGCGGCCGGGGCTGCCGGCTCGGCGGATCTCACCCATCGCTCGCCATAGCACCAGACGCTCGCCCGCGAACTCGGCCGTGTACAGGCCGTGCAGCAGGTGGTTCTGGCTCGACGTCTTCTTGCCGGGAACCGTCGTTGGGCCGGTGGATTTGAGCCACGGCTTGGTCCGCACAATGGCCGCCCGTTTTAGGGCCACGCCCACCGCTGAAATCCTGTAACGCCGCTTGGCCTTCCCGCCTGATGGCTCGGGAAATACCTCGATCACATCTGCGAAAATGTCGTCCATCTAGAGCATCCTCTACATAGCGCGCCCGGGGTGAAGGTTTTCAAAATTTTTCTCGCAACCCGAATCCATACCATCGCTTACGCGTTTTCTGCCCATTTTAGGGGCCGCTCGCTACAGGAGTTACAACTCAAAGTGGCGATATTGCGCCAAAAACCGCTTCGCCAATCTCACTTCCAGTTCGGTCCGAGTGCCCGGGAAAAATATTTTTGGAAAATTGCCTGCGTTTGCAGCGCAACCCATGGCGGGAACAAGCGATATCGCCTGTGCAAGCGATGCATCACTGTGCGCGCGCAATCAACTCGATAGGCGCGCAGGCATGTGCGGAATCAGGATTTACGATTTGTCTGTCTAAACGCCGCTGAAGGCGGCGAAGCCGCCGTCGATCGGGATCACCACGCCGGTCACAAAACCGGAGGCTTCATCTGAAGTCAGCCACAGCAGAGCACCAACCAAATCCTCTGGCATGCCAAGTCTCCCCATTGGCGTGTGTGATCGGATGGTGTTTCCGCGCTGAGTCCATGAGCCATCCCGATTTTTCAACAAGTCGCGATTCTGGTCTGTTTCGAAAAAGCCGGGTGCGATGGCGTTGACGCGGATGCCGACCTTCGAGAAGTGCACCGCCAGCCATTGCGTGAAGTTACTCACGGCCGCCTTGGCCCCGCTGTAAGCGGGGATCTTCGTCAGCGGACGGAACGCGTTCATCGAGGAGATATTGATGACCGTGCCCTTGCCCTTGGCGACCATTTCGCGGGTGAAGGCCTGCGTCGGCAGTAATGTGCCCAGGAAGTTCAGGTTAAACACAAATTCGATGCCCTTGGGGTCGAGATCGTAGAACGTGACCAGGTCCTTGGCGGCGCCGGAGAGGTCCTCCTTGCGCAGGTATTCCAGACTGGTCGTGCCTTTGGGATGGTTGCCGCCGGCGCCGTTGATGAGGATGTCGATGGGGCCGAGTTCTTTCTTCACCTTGTCGTTGGCGGTGGCGAGGCTTTGTTTTTCCAGCACATTGCAGCCGACGCTGATGGCCACGCCGCCTTCGTTGCGGATCAGTGCCGCGGCGGCTTCCGCGGCGTCCTGTCTCAAATCCGCCACGGCGATTTTCGCACCGCAGGCCGCCAGGGCCCGGGCCATCGTGCTGCACAAAACTCCGCCGCCGCCCGTCACGAGCGCGACCTGGTCCTTCAAATTCACCTTAAATGGAACGTTCACGATCAGACTCCTTCCACGGGACGAAGAGCAGCGCGGTCGAGCTTGACCTGGGCCTCGGCGGCGATTTGTTCGAACGCGTCGATCTCGGCGGGGGTGAAGAGCAATCCGCCCAGCTTGTCGCTTTGGGCGGCGGCCATCGCCTCCGGCTGGCCGGGGAGCATGGCCTTTTCGTTGCCGTGGCCCAGGATGTCCGCGAGCACCGCCTTGACGTTCTGGGCCTGCGTGCGTTTCTGGGCGAAGTTGTCGCCGCTGATCGCCTCGGGGCGAATGCATTGGAAGAAAAACGAGGGCGTGTATTTCTCATCGCCCGGACCGGTGTTCCACCGGCTTCGCAGCGTCGGCAGCGATCCGCCGATGTATGCGCCCAGCAGTTCGTCGATCAGGGACAGGCCGTACCCTTTATGCTGGCCAAACGGCAACAGGGCGACGATTTTCTTGGGGTCGGTGGTTTCGTTGCCGTCTTTGTCCACGCCGCAGCCGGGGGGAAGCATCTTGCCTTCGCGGAGGAATTGCTGGACGCGCCCCATGGCCACGACGCTGGTGGCCCAGTCGATGCAGACGGGGAAGCCCACGGCATCGGTGGTGGGAAAGGCCCAGGAATGGGGATTGGTGCCCAGGGTGGGGAATTTTCCGCCGAAGGGAACGACTTCCGCCAGAGCGGCCGTGCAGCAGGTGTAGGCGATGTATCCCTTGGAGGCGGCGTCGATGACGTAGCCGCCGCCCCAGAGGTAGTGGAACGCGTTGTCCACGGCGACGGCGCCGATGCCGAACTGGTCGGCCAGGCGCATGGCCTCGGCCATGGCGTCGAAAGCGACGGCCTGGCCGAGCTTTTTGTTGGCGTTCCATCGGGCGACGGCCTTGAACTTGGACGGCAGTTTGGTGATCGTCGCCCCGGGCACGCAGCCGCCGGCCTTGGAGCCGAAATGCTCGTCCAAGTGCAGCGCCTTGATGGCGTTGTGGGTTTTGATCCCGTGACGTGCGGTCATGCGGCTGAAGCGTGCGGCGGCGGCGGATTCCTCCGCCGTGTAGCCGCGGTGCCGAAACGCCGCCGACACCAGATCGTCGTGCGCCTTCGCTGACATCACGTATTGCGTCGCCATTTTAGTGTTACACCTCTTAAAACTTGTTTGCTTGGATGTAGTCCTTGTCGCCGTTGAGGAAATTGACCAGGTTGTTGGCCGCCCGCAGGCCCTGGCGCTGCACGCTTTCGAAGGTGCGGCTGCCGACGTGCGGGGTGATGATCACGTTGTCCAAATCCTGAAAGACGTGCCCCGGCTTGGGCGGCTCGACCTCGAGCACATCGGCCCCGTAGCCGCAAAGTTGGCCGGATCGGCAGGCATCGGCCACGTCCTGCTCGACGACCAGGCCGCCGCGGGCCGTGTTGATCAACATCGCGCCTTTCTTCATCGTCGCCAGGCGGGCCTTGTTGATGTACCCGCGCGTCTCGGGCGAAAGATTCATGTGCAGGGTGACGATGTCGGCGGCCTTGAGCACCTCGTCGTTGCCGGCCATTTTCTTGACGTTGTGCTCGCGGGCGAAGGCATCATCCCAATACACGTCGTAGCCGATGACGGGCATGCCAAAGGCGATGGCCCGCGTGGCGACTTCCTTGCCGATGCGGCCCAGGCCGAGGATGCCGATGGTCTTGCCCATCAGTTCCGTGCCGGTCTGGCGCTTCCATGCGCCGCTCTTGGTGCTCTTGAGATGCGGCCAGAACGACTTGGCGATGCAGATCATGAGGCCGAAGGCGTGCTCGGCGACGGTCGTGTGGTTCACGCCCGGGGTGTAGAGGACCGGGATTTTCTTCTGCGTCGCGTAGTTGACGTCGATGGAGTCCAGGCCGATGCCGTACTTGGCGATGACCTTGAGCCGTGGCAAGGCGGCGTCGATGACCTTGGCGGTGATCTGGTCGTCGCCATTGAGCAGTCCGTCAAACCCTCCGCCGGATTTGACCAGATCGAGCATCTGGTTCTCCGGCAGCGGCCCGCGCGCCGTGACGACCTCAAATCCCGACTTTTTCAGCACGTCATGGTGCGCGCCGGGTGTGTCCTGAAAACTGGTGGTGGTCAACAATATTCGCATTGCCATGGCCTACTTCCCAGAAAGCCCACGGCCGCGCCATGGGCTTTTCAAAAAAACCTAAAGAACGTGGGCTATTGTCATTTTGTGACCCGAAATTGTAACGATACTTGGGCTCATCGAAAAAATGCCGCGATCACGTGTTGCGTTGGGGTGTCGGCGGTTTTCGATTTTTGCTTGTTGTTTCGGCATTCTCTGGCGCGCATTTATGGCTCGAATTCACAGGATGGGTGCCGGGCAAAGCTGCTTTCGCATCACGATTCTGCGTTTTAGCCGTCATAGGGGAGTCGCAACGATTCCAATCAAGCTCAAATCCGAGTTTGACAACAAGCTTTTCGTTTCTAGATCCACGGAGCCGTCCTAGAAAGCCGCGCCCGATACAAACTGCTAGCGCCGCCGTACCGCCCATTAAATGCACTAACGATTTGAGAGTGCTCATGGTCGGACCTTTCACCGGCTTTGCGATCGCTTCAACCGCTATCATATGATGTGGCTCGTGCCGGCAATCCACTTCGTAGATGTCGCTTCCTCGCCACATCAAGTCGCATCATAATTCGATAACCATGCTGGCAACCCGGAAGCGTTGGGTCGTCGTCGCCCTGTAGGTGAAGCGCCGTTGTGGTTAAACCTGCTGGCTTCATAGGATAATACTCTCAGCGCTTGATCCGCGCGCTGCCGCCTTTGAAGACGTGCATGAGCTCGTCCAGATCGATCTGGCTGGTGTCGCCGCGCGTGGTTTGCAGCAGTGCGCCGTGGCAGGCGCCCAGGTCGACGCATTCCTGCGGGGTTTTGCCGGTGAGAAAACCGTAGGCGAAACCGCTGGAGAATCCGTCGCCGCCGCCGACGCGGTCCTCGATCTCCAGGTTGTTGAAATGGCGGCTCTCGTAGAACTTGCCGTCGACGTAGAGGATGGCGGACCAGTTGTTGATCAGGCCGCTCTTGACCTCGCGCAGCGTCGTGCCGACGACTTTCACGTTTGGATAGGTCTTCACAACCTTTTCAACCATCTTTTTGTAAGCCGAGGTGTCCAGGGCGGAGAGGTTCTCGTCCACGCCCTCGACCTCGAAGCCCAGGACCTTCTGGAAGTCCTCCTCGTTACCGATGATGCAGTCGATGTAGGGGGCGATTTCCTTGGTGACCTGCTGGGCCCTTTGGCTTGTCCAGAGCTTGGAACGGAAGTTAAGATCGTAGCTGACGATGGTGCCGGCTTCCTTGGCGGCCAGGATGCCCTCCTTGCAGACGGCGGCGGTGCCGTCGGAGAGCGAAGTGAAAATGCCGCCGGTGTGCAGCCATCGGGACCCCTGCTCCTTGAAGAGCTTCTTGAAGTCGATGACACCGGGCTTGAGGTTCATGGCGGCCGAGTGGCCGCGGTCGTACATGGTGACGCTGCCGCGGACGGAGGTGCCGACCTCGGTGAAATTCAATCCGACGCGGTCGGCGCGGCCGACGCCGTCGTACTTGACCATGGCGACGTGGCTGATGTCCATGCCGACGGAGCGGGCGTGATTCAGCACCAGCCGGCCGACGGGGTTGTCGACCAACCGGCTGGCGAAGCCCGTGCGCAGACCCAGCCGGGCCAGGGCGTAGGCGACGTTGTACTCGCCGCCGCCGACCCACACTTCCAGAACCGGCGTGAACTCGATCCGCCCGTGCCCCGGTGGGGACAGGCGAATCATGCTCTCGCCCAAACTCACCAGATCAAATTTACAGTCCTTGGCATTGCGAATGTTTAACATGACGAAAAAATCCTCTCTTGATGTTTACAGCCCTGCTTTCAGGGCGTCCAAATGTTTGCCGAAATGTTCGTCCAGGATCTGCGTGTACAGGGCCTGGTTTTCCTTGACGCATTGTTTGACTTGCGGGCCGAGCTTGGGATCGCACAGGACCGAGCCGAAAGTCGTGTGCACGATCTGCCGGCCGGGATCGCTCAGCCCCTTGCCCTTGGGCACGTCTTTCCACAGGCCCAGGTAGGCCTTCTCCATGGCCTTGGGATCGGAGTTGGCCTCGGCCGGCGGAGCGGACTGGAGCGTCGCGGAGACGTGATAGGTGGCGCGATCGGTCTCGTAGCGGCTGCGCGACAGCGTGACCACGTCGCGGAAGAGCCTGGCATCCACCTGGGCCACGACGCGCAGGGCTTCGAGGTAGCTGGTGCCGGCGGTTTTGACGTGGAACAGGCCCTTGGTGGTGCGGGCCAGCGCGGGATAGATCGACAGCTTGTCCGAACCGCTGTGCAGGGAGAGCTTGTAGGGACCAAGCTGCTTGGCGATGGCGGCGTGGTCGGCCAGGGATTTTTCCAGCTTGGCGACGCTGCCCTTGTAATCGACCCCCTTTTCAAATTCGCCGATGAACCGCGGGGCGAGGCTGACCAATTTCATACCCGAGCGCACGCACTGGTCGGCGATGATGTAATGTTCGGCCAGGGTCGTGGGACGGGGGGTTTCGTCCACGCTCAATTCGATTTCAAAATCGCGGCCCAGTTTCTTGTGGACCTGCTCAATGTGCTTGGCCAGGGCCGTGGCCATGTTGATGGCGCGGCCGTATTTCACGGCGGCGCGGCGACACACCGGCGGCGAAAAATCGATCGTCGTGCCGTTGGCCAGCTTGATCTTCTTCATCTCGTACTGGCTGAGCCAACTCACCTGCCCCGCTATGGCTTTGAATTTCTCGGCGAGCTGATCGGAGTTGTAATCATCGGCCTGCGCATCCACGTCGCCGGAGGGGTCGATGGTGAAAAAGACGAAACCGGCGTCGGCGGTGCGATCGACGTCCGCGGGTGTCTTGAGGTGATCGGCATCAGCGCCTTGGATTCCGGCATAGCCGGCCTGCTGCGCGCCGGCCAGGGCGTCGGCCATGACCTGCTGCGGCGTGCGGTTGGTCCGGCCCATCTCGCGGATGGATTGCTGGGCGAACATCGGCAGGATGCCCGAACCGCAGCGCTTCAGCGCCGCGGCGTGCCCGGGCGTCGCCAGACCTAAACGGTCGCCAAATCCAAAGCTTGCTTTGAGGCCAAGTGTCGTCGGTTTTGAACTGCCACTCATTACGTTGGTTCCTTGGGGGGTGTCGGGCAAGGCAAAAAGCGTACGAACTCGGATGCGGCCGTCAAGATGCAGGCGGAGAAATCCACGTAAGTCTACGTGATTTAATCGATTGCAAACAGGATCAGACGATGCGAACGCGGCGGCCCTCAATGCACAGGCGCCCGGCCTGGTAAAGCCGAATCGCTTCAGGGTAGGCGATTTTTTCTTCTTCGAAAACGCGATGGGCCAACGTTTGCGGCGTGTCATCCTGCAGCACGGGGCAGGCGCGCTGGAGGATGATGGGGCCGTGATCGAATTGCTCGTCTACGAAGTGCACCGTGCAGCCGCTGACCTTGCAGCCGTGATCGAGCACCGCTTGATGCACCTTCAGACCGTACATACCGGGACCGCCGAAGCTGGGCAAGAGGGCCGGATGAATATTCATGATGCGGCCTTGCCACTGCGGCGGAATCTCCAGCAGCGATAGCCAGCCGCCCAGGCAGATGAGATCCGCCCCGGCTTCCTGGCAGAGGCGAAAGACCTTGACACTGAAATCGCGGGCGCCGGCGAATTTTTTCCGCTCGACCAGTTCGTAGCGCAAACCGGCCGCGAGCGCGCGGTCGATGCCGGCGATGCCGCCGCGGGATGCGATCACCAGCACGACCCGGGCATCCAGGGTTTTGCGCCCGATGCAGTCGATCAGGTTCTGCAGAGTCGTTCCCCCGCCGCTGATCAGGACCGCGAGTTGGAGAGGACGCGGTGGCATGTGGGTTCGAATGACGAAATTCGAATGACGAATGACGAATGAAAAGCGCCGCCATGTTTTTCATTCGTCATTCGTCATTCGAATTTCGTCATTCCGTCTTCCGGTTACTCTGAGCCGCTTTCACGGCTTGGGCATCACGCAACGACAAATCCGGATACTGCGGATCATCGCCGACATCCGGCCGGCGCTTCCAACTCCGCGCACAGGCCTTGTACGTCTGGCGGCGATCGACCACCTGAACCCGCGCGCCCGGACCCTGCGGCGGCGTCTCGGCAAAACTGTGATGCCCGGCGCCGACCATGTCTTCCAGGTCCGGCCCGTACGCGTGCAGCCGGCGGCGAAGGGCATCGTCACTGATTTCGTACACCAATTCCGCATCCAGGGCCTTGTTCAGCCCGGATGATTTTTTCAGGGCATCCAGTTGCGCTAGCGCTTGATCGCGCAGGTCCATCAATAGCGACCATTCGTGCTGCTGGTCGGGCGACGGATCGGGGCCGGCGGGCTGCGGCAATGACATCAGGTGCACGCTGGGGACGGCGGCGTCTTCGCCGGATTTGTGCGGGATGTGCTCCCAGGCTTCATCGGCGGTGAAGACGATGATCGGCGCCAGCAAGCGCGTCAGGGCCGAGGCCATGCGATACATCACCGTCTGGCAACGCCGGCGGGAAGGTGAAGCGGGCTGCTCGCAATAAAGGCGGTCCTTCATGGCGTTGCCGTAAACCGCGCTGATCTGCACGGCGCAGAAATCGTGCAGCAATCTGAACGCCCGGTGAAGCTGATACGTGTCGTACGCGGCCGTCACATCGATGATGAGCTGATCGAGCTGGGCCCAGGCCCAGCCGTCCAGACTGTTGGGCGGGATGGGCCGGCTGTCGGCGTGCGGATCGAAGTCGTACAGGTTGCTCAGCAGGTACCGCAGAGTGTTGCGGATCTTGCGATATTTATCGCCGAATTCCTTGATGGCCTGCGGACTGGCGGGGATGTCGTTTTGATAATCCACGCTGCAGCACCACAGGCGCAGCACATCCGCCCCGTGACGGTTCACCTCCTGCGTGGCCGTCACGTATTCCTTGTCCGATTTGCTGACCTTGGTGCCATCCGGCTTGACGACAAAACCGTGCGTCAGCACCTGCTTGAACGGCGGCTGGCCCGTCGCGCCCAGACCGAGCAATAGCGAAAGTTGAAACCAGCCGCGATGCTGGTCGGAGCCTTCTAGATACAGATCGGCCGGGAAGTGCAGATACGAGCGGTCGTTTAGCACCGCCCGCCAACTGCTGCCGCTTTCAAACCAGACGTCGAAGATGTCCTTTTCTTTTCGCAGCTTGTCCTTGGGGAAATTGGGTCCTGGATCGCAATCACCGAGCAATTGCGCCGGCGAATCGGTGAACCAGGCGTCCGATCCTTTTTCGGCAAAGCGCTTGGCGACGGCGCGGGCGGACTGCGGGGTCAGAAGCGCTTCGCCTTTTTCGTTGTAAAACACCGGAATGGGCAAACCCCAGGCCCGCTGGCGCGAAATGCACCAATCCGGGCGCGATTCGAGCATGCCGGTGATGCGCGCTTGGCCCCAATTTGGGACAAACTCGATCTGATGGATCACCGCATCCAACGCCCGCTGGCGCAGGGAGCGCGGCGAATCGCCTTTAACCGCAAACGGCTTGTCGATGGCGATGAACCACTGCTCGGTGGCGCGGAAGATCGTCTTGGTCTTGCTGCGCCAATCATGCGGGTAGCTATGCGTGATTTTCTGCTGATGGAATAGTAGTCGCTTGTCGGCAAGATGCTGGACGATGATCGGATTGGCTTCCCAAACTGTTTTGCCCTTGATCCAGTCCGGCACCGTGTCGTCGAATCGGCCGTTGGCCAGAACGGGGCAATAAATGTCCAATCCATTGGCGACACCTGTCACATAGTCTTCTTCACCATGACCCGGCGCGGTGTGAACCAAGCCGGTACCGGTGTCGAGACTTACGTACGCTGCTGAGACGACTTTGGCCGCTCTTGCTGCAAACGGATAGCGATAGGTCAAGCCCACCAAGTCTCGACCTTTGCAGTATCCATAGAAAGGCGCGTTTGGTGGACGACCCCATTCAAGCGGAAGCACCTCTTTTGAAAGGTCTCTAGCGATCAATGCCGGAACCGTTCGGCCTCCGGCCGGTACGCCATACAGGCCGTATTCGAATTCCTCGTTGACGGCCACCGCCAAATTGGCCGGAAGGGTCCAAGGGGTGGTCGTCCAGATCATCAAGTGAACCGGAACGTCCGCGGGCGGCTGGAGTGAAGCCGGGAGCTTCGAGCGGTCTTCGAGCTCAAACAGCACGAAGATGCTGTCGTCTTCCACGTCCTGGTATTCCAATTCCGCATCGGCCAGGGCGGTTTGGTTGGCCACGGACCAGTGCACGGGCTTGAGTTGCTTGTAGACCAGGCCAGCTTCGACGAATCGCGCAAAAATCTCCAGCGTCTGCGCTTCGTAGGCCGGACTCATCGTCAGATACGGATTGTTCCACTCGCCCAGGATGCCCAGGCGCTGGAACTGCTCGCTTTGGATCTTGACGTATTTCTGGGCGTATTCGTGGCAGAGGCGGCGGATGTCCAGGACGCTCATCTGGCGCAGCTTGGGACCGAGGTCCTGCTGGATTTTGTGCTCGATGGGCAGGCCGTGACAGTCCCAGCCGGGAACGTACGGCGTTTGATACCCCTGCATCGAGCGGAAACGCAGGACCACGTCCTTGAGGGTCTTGTTGATCAGGTGACCGATGTGGATGTCGCCGTTGGCGAACGGCGGGCCGTCGTGCAGGACCCATTTTTGGCCGGCGGCGCGGTGGGTGATCAGCTTTTCGTAGAGCCGGCCCTCTTTCCAGCGAGAGAGGCGCGGCGGCTCGTTGGCGGTGAGCTTGGCCTCCATGGGAAAAGGCGTCTGCGGGAGATTCAGCGTGGACTTGTAATTTTTCTTGTCCACTTGCGCTTGCGTCATGACGGGTCCAGTGTAGCGGATGACAGCGGCGCATTCGAGACCGTCGCCAGCCGAATATCCCGCCACTGGCCGCCGACGAATCGCACCAGCATGTAGACCCCCACGAGGACGCCATACAGGCATCCCATGTACCATGGCCCGCCGAATCCCAGGCCCGGCGTCCACCGCGCCACGGCGTAACCCCCCGCCACCGACACCGTCCAGCAGAGCGTCGTCATCACCACCGCCGGCCGGAGTGTATCCCCCGCGCCGCGCAGCGCTCCGACGTAAATGATGTATAGGGCGTCGAAGATTTCGTAGATGGCGGCGCACACGAGATAGAGGCCGCCGATGCGAACCACCTGCGGATCGTGGGTAAAGAGGCGCATGAGCGGCCCGCGAGCCGCAATAAAAACGACGCCGCATGCCGTCACATAGGCCAGGGAAAGAAAAAATCCCAGATGCGCCCGCCGGGCCGCCACGATCGGCATGCCGCGACCGATGTACCGCCCCACCAGGGCGGTCACCGCCACGCCGATCCCCACGCATGGCATGAAACTGGCCACCATGTATCTGAGCATGAACGTGTTGGCCTCCATGGCGGTGGTCCCCAGCACCGCCAATACGCCGTTGCAAAACACGCCCCAGGCCAACACGTCGCTGAACCACTGCAACCCGGAGGGCACGCCGACGCGCACGAGCGTGGCCAGATGTCCGGCTCGCGGCAAGCAATCGCCCGCGCCGAAATGCTCGCGCACGCTCGGCCGCAGCGTCATCACGATCAGCGTCAGCATCTCGCAGGTGACGCCAATGTTCTGCGCCCAGGCGGCGCCGACGACGCCGTGCGACCTAAAGCCGCCATGGCCCAGTACGACGCACCAGGCGACGACGGCGTTGATGCCCGTGCCCAAGACCGCCGCCGCCAGAACGGCTCGAGGCCGGTCGATGCCCAGCAGAAATTGCGACAACGCCATCGAAATGAGTTTCGCCACGGCCGCGAAGATCACGATCCGCCAGTAAGCGCTTTCCAGGTTGGCCTGGTCCGCCGCATGCCCGAAGCCGACGCGAAAAATCTGCGGTCCCAGGTTCATCAGCGGCAGCAACACCGCGCCGTACATCAACGCCAGCCAAACCCCCTGCCACAAATACCGCCCGCACTCGCGAAAATCGCGTCGGCCAAAACTCTGGCTGACCAGGGTGTTGACCAGCACGAGGGTGCCCATGCCGAGGCTCAGGGCGGCGAAGTTGAGCATGCCGCTGTTGGCCGCCGCCGTCGCCGCCATCTCGCCGCCGGCCTGCGGGCGCGAGAGCATCCAGGTGTCGATGAACTGCATGACGGTGTACGAGGCCATCTGCGCCACGGTGGGCAGGGCCAGGGAAAGCAGTTCAACGATGGGACGAGGTTGGCGTCCGGCCTGGGGCATCCCGAAAGTGTAGGGGCAAGCCGGTTCGGCGGCGAATCGCTTCGCTGAGGTGGCGAACCTAAGAGCCTCTCCTGTTGCGCCGAGGCGCGAGACAGAAGGACTCGGTCACATGGAGGAGTTAAGCGAGGTCCAACTGGCGGCGACCTTCGAGCCCACCGCGGCGATGATGGCAATGGCCGCGACGACAATCAGGGACGCAATGAGCACGTATTCCAACACCTCGCCGCCGCTTTGGTCAGAAATGAGCTTTCTCAAAAACGCCCGAAGTTGCCGACGCATCATAGCGGACCCCTTCCGTTGAATGCGTCGATTATGCCGCAGCTTAAGTGAATGCGCAGATGGATTGCGCACGTTATTCCGAGTCATCGGTTCGGGGGGGTGCAAAGTGGGCAATCTATGACGAAGATGCCGGGCATCTTGCCGCGGATTCAGGCGGCAGAGCGGGCGGCGACCTGGACCTGCGTGGCCGTGCGCGGGCGGTGCCACAGACGTAATACCGGGCCGGGGAAGTGTCGGCGGATGGTCTTCAGGCGCAACTCGATCTGGGCGGGATTGATGTTGGTGATGATGACGCCGTCGATGCCGCCGCCTTCGAAAGCGTTACGGACGGAGACGATGGGCAGGCCGCGGTATTCAACGCCGTCGAATGCGGGGTTGTCATCGGCGATGCAGCGCAGTTGCAGACCGCTGGAGCGTGCGGCGTTGTAGGCGGGCCAGATGTTTTTGCTGAAGTCGGCCAGGACGACGCGCCAGACGCTGCAGCGGCGAGCCCAGTCACCGATAGCAGCCGCCTGCCGGCGGAAATGGAAAATATTTTCCAGGGCGGCATCGTCCAGGGGCGATCGGCCGGTAAGCGATTGACGCAGGCGCCAAAGGCGGGCGCTCAGCAATGCCTTTTGGATCTCGTGCCACTTCGCATGGCCGCGGGCCAGGGCCTGGTAGCGCAGGCGCCAGTCTTGCCAGTAGATTTTGCGCAGCTTGGCCGGCAGGAAACGCTGGGCGATGATCAGATTATTCCGCAGATCCAAGGTGTGAACCAGTGGAGATGCGCGCCCATCGCCGGGCACTTTGTCGTGGCGGAAGACGACGTCCTCGCGGCGGTCGACGCGGTGGCCGCCGCCCCAGACGCGGAAGCTCAGGTCGTATTCCTCGGCCTGTCGGAAAAATTCCTTGCGGAAACCGCCGATCTGGTCCAGCACGCTCTTGCGATAGCAGGTGGCGCCGCCCATGACGATGCTGGGCAGCGCCGGCGCTTCGGTCGAGCCGTCCGGTAAGAGCACCTTGGCGACCAGCGCGCCGGTGGTGGGATTGGCATCCATGTGCGACAGGGCCAAGGCGACGGCGCGCGCGTCAGCGGGATAGCTGTCGTCGTCCAGGCAGATCACGTATGGCCCGGTGCAACGAGCGAACGCGTGGTTGCGGGCATACATGCCCTGGTTGGCACAGTTGCGGATCAGATGCACGCGCGGGAACTGCCGCTGTACGGCATCGGCGCTGCCATCGGTCGAGGCGTTGTCCACGACCCAGATGTCCCAGTCATCGGCCGGAACGGGCGTAACGCTCGGCAGCCGCGCCAGCGTCTGGAGCAGCGTCTGGCAGCGGTTGTAGGAGATGATGACGTAACTTAGGCGCATGGCTCGGTCCGCAACAGATGGCCGATTTGCCGGCAAGCCCGCTGCAGGCCCGCTTCATAACTCAGGCGCGATTCCAGGTCCCCGCGCATAGCCCCGGCGGTCTTGCGACGTAAAGGTTCATCGGCCAGGAAACGGTGGACCTTGTCCCGTAATGTCAGCGGATCGGCAAATAAAACATCGGCCAAATTCGCCACCGCCGGTCGCCTTGGGCGCAGCAGGCCGGCCCTCTGCCAGTTCCGCGCCATCTGGACGGGATCGGCCTGCTCCGACATCGCGTCGCAGCGGCTGAGAATCGCTTCCAGTTCCGCGCGGTGCTGCGGTGCGATCGCGGAGCGGGCCTGCTGCAGCGTCTGGACGTCGTCGCCGACGTGGTCGCTCAGGAAATCCAGCAGCATTTGCGGCAGATGGTTGAAGGGATGATCGCGGATCAGGAAAAAGCCACCGGCAAAAACGCCGGCGAGCAGGCGCGGGTGCGTGAAGCACGCGAACGGCTCGAGCTGCAAATTGATCCTCGTGCTGCGGACCAGATTCTCCAGATCGGCGCCGGGCTGAACGACCCCGCGCGCATAGGGTGCGAAATGCGGATGATCCTCCCATCCGCGGCCGTAGATGCCGAAACGGATGCCGCCCTGCCGAGCCAGATCGGCCACCCAGCAAAGCGCCTGGTGGCGATACAGATGATTGTTCAGACGGTCCCACAGGAGATTGACCAGGCCATCGAGAAGCTGTGCGTCGCAGATGCCGATGCCGCAGTCAAGCTGGGCTTGCTCGACGGCGCGGCGGACCTGCCGCGACGTGGCCAAACAGCCGCCTCGCTCATAGACGCCCAGCACCTGCGCCACGGCCGCTTCGGCGATGCTGCGCAATTGCGGCGAGGCCGATGCGCGGGCCAGGACCTCCTGCACGATCTGATCCGTCGTCCTCGACCAGTTGGAGAGGTACGCCAAATCCAAACCATCACTGATCCACGACTGCGGACGAGCTGGAATGCGCGCCAGGTTCGGCAGATCGACGATCTGCCGAGGCGGATAACCGTGCTGCTGGACGAAGTGTGTACCGATGGCGGTCAGAACAAAATCGCGGATGGCGACGCTGGCGCCGGCTTCTTTACTGGTCAGATTGGACAGATGGTCCTGAATCCAGCAGACAAACGGCAACCGCGGCGGAAATACGTCTTCGTATTCGTGCCGCAGGTGATCGATCAGCAGGACCAGATCCGGTTGGAACTCGGCCAGCGCCCACCGCATGGCATGCTTGCGCAGGGCGTGATGCGGCGAAGGCTCGATCACCGTTCGCGTTTCCCAGCCGAGTTTGGCAAGAGCCTCGGCCGCGTCGGCGGTGGAATACTGCAGGACGGTGGTGAATCGGCTGGTGATCAGCAGCACGCGGGGTCGCCGCGGCGGACGGTCCGAAAAGAGCTGCGACAGCGCCGCGGAATCCATGCCCGACGAGTCGTAAAACGCGGCCGTCTGCTGGGCCGCTTGCCGGTCGGCCTCGAGTAGTTTGGCCAGGGTCTGCTGGAAAACCGCTTCCATTTGCGCGTACTGCGTGCTCTGACAAACGTGGCTTTCCGGAAAGGGAAGGAAGAGGTCGGCCAACAATTCGTTTTCAAAGCGCGTCGGCCAATCCGGGCCGACAAACCAACCAAACCGTCCCTGTTGGATCGGGCCGGACGGACCGGAAAGATCGTGCAACAGCAAGACGGCCAAAAGCAGTTGCGGATCGGGTTCGATGACAAAAACGGCTTGGTGGCGTCCCAGCGGCAAGACAGGAGAGTGATGGGCCAGGGCCGACAGAACATAACCATCCCCCAGTCCGCATAGGGCCAGGGGCGAGCCGCTCTGCCAGGCGGAGCGGATTTCGCCGAGCGTCTGCACGGCGGCCAGAACCGGATCGCCGCCGCGCGACAGCGGCACCCACCGGCCGTCGCTGGCGGCGCCGATGGTCCACTGCCCGGCCTTGGCGCGGATGACGGCGAACGGCTGAGCGTCGCGCTGCAGGGCCTCGATGAGGATCGGGTAGATCGCCGGGCGGTGCTGGGCGATGTCGGCCAGGTTGCGGGCAAAGCGGTGGCGCAATTCGCCGGCGGCATCGCGGTGGACCTCGGCTCCCAGAGCCTCGGCGGCCTGACGCCAGCGGTGAGCCCGCAGGTGCGCCTGGGCTGGATGCTCGGCGGCCTGAGCTTGCGGATCGACGCTCATTTGCGGAGGCACGGGTTCATTATCGGACGATCACCCAGGCGAGGTTGAGCGGGCATGGTCCGATAAATTCTGAATCTGTAAGCCATCTCACGCCGATATGGATGCAAGCGTCATGGACCCCACAAAGAAGATCTGCACCCTGGAACGGCTCGTGGCTGTCCGACAGCAGGCGCGGGTGGCCGGGCGCGTGGTCGTGCATTGCCATGGATGTTTCGACATCGTGCATCCCGGGCACATCCAGCACCTGCAATACGCCAAGTCGCTGGGCGATGACCTGATCGTCACGATCAGCGCCGATGCGCAGGTGAATAAGGGCGCGGACCGGCCGCTGATTCCGGAGGATTTGCGTGCCGCAAGCCTGGCGGCCCTGCAATGCGTGGACTGGGTGCACGTCAACGGTCATCCGTCGGCGGTCCCATTGCTTCAGCAGCTTCAACCGGACATCTACGTCAAGGGCAAAGAATACGAGCGGAATTTCGATCCGCGTTTCCTGGCCGAGCGCGACGCCGTCATCCGGCATGGCGGCCGCGTGGTCTTTTCCAGCGGCGACGTCGTCTACTCCTCCACGGCGCTGATCAGCGCGATGCAGCGCGACGCGTTCGCGGATGAAAAAGTGATCCGCTTCCGCGACCGCTTCGATCTCTCGGCCGCGTCGCTGTCGCGCCTGCTGGAGCGATTTGCCCGGATGAAGGTAGTGGTGGTCGGGGATTACATCCTGGACCGCTACCATTTTTGTGATGCCACGGGCGTCGCGGGCGAGGGGCCGATGATGGCTCTGCGGCATCTGCAAACCCGCGACTTCGACGGGGGAGCGGCCGTGATCGCCCTGCACCTGGCCGCCCTGGGCGCGGCGGCGTCGCTGGTCACGTCGTTGGCGGATGATCAGCCGTCGCAGGATGCGGCCATGCGGCTGGGCGCCAGCGGGATCGCCGTGCAATCCTCCACCCACCGCCGGCAGATCGTGGTCAAGAACCGCTACCTGGTCGAGCAGACCAAACTGTTCAAGGTGGACGACGGGCCGGTCTGTCCCATCGATTCACAGACGGAAAACCGCGTGGCCGAGGCGATCGTCGCGGCCGCGGCGGGCGCGTCGGCGGTCATCTTCGCGGATTTCGGCTACGGCTTGATCACCGAATCGCTGCTGGACCGGATCATGCCGCAGCTTCGCCGGAGGGTGCCGATCCTGACCGCGGACGTCAGCGGCCGACAAAGCAGCCTGCTGCGCTTCAAGGATGTGGATTTGCTCTGCCCCACCGAGCGCGAAGTGCGCGAGACGTTGCACGATTTTTCCAGCGGTCTTGGCGCGGTGGTCTGGAACCTGCTCGAAGCGACGGGCGCGCGGCAGGCGCTGATCACGCTGGGCAAGCAGGGACTGGTGACCTTTTCACGGCCGGCGGTGGATGGCGCAGGCGGGGCGCCGGGGCGGCTAAGCAGCCAATACCTTCCGGCATTATCCAATCACGTGGTGGATCCTCTGGGCTGCGGGGATGCGCTTTTGGCGGCGGCGAGCCTGGCCCTGGCCGCCGGCTCTTCACTGCAAGCCGCGGCGTACCTGGGGGCGTTGGCGGCGGCGATCGAAATCAGGGAGTTGGGCAACCAGCCGCTGGATGCAGAGAAACTCGCGACGGCCCTCCATCATCAAGAGGTCGCGACGGCGCGTCTGGCGTCTTAGCGCCGCGTCAAGATTGACACGTCGATAGACCGGCCCGAGGACGGGCTGGCTCAATTGGGGAGGCGGCCGGTTCTCCGGTTGGTCTGCTTCCTAAATGGAGCGCTCAGCGCTCTGGGTTGGGGCGCTGCACGTTGGGGGGAACCAATTCGCCAAATTGCTGCTCATAGCGCTTGATGAGCTGTCCCAGGGACAGCGCCAGCCGCTTGGCGTTCATGTAGGACATGATCACGCGGTCGGTGATCTTGAGCAGCAGTTGATGCTGGCCTGGCTGGGGATTGGGGTTGGGCATGTTGAAGCCCAGGTCGATGACCACTTCACCGGCGGTGGCGTGGATGCGATAGGCGTTGCTGTAGATCTGCCGCAACTCGCGCTCGTCCAACAACACCTGCACGCTTTGGGTTTGCGCCGCGTCTTGAATTTCCTCTGCCATATTGCTCCTTGAGTTTTCGGGGGCGACATTGTGGCGGTTTTGGCGGTGGTTGTCCACTGGGAAGTTTTACTGCGGCCGGGTGGCGGGCAGAACGCGCGATTGGCACGTAAAATCGACGGTTCCGTTGATTTGCGTGGGCTCGGTATTGGGCGTCAGGTACTTGACGCTTCCGGCGGTCTGACCCTGTACAATTTGCGAGGCGGCCACATCCACCTGCAAGATCATGGTGGATTCCAAGTCCGCTTCGACGTTGCCCGACTGATGCATGATCGAGGCGCACGAGCAACTCATCTGGGCCCATTTCCTGCCATCGACGGTCTTGACCCAGTCCAGGCGGCATTGAGCCATCAACTGATCGAGCGGTCCAAGATTGGAGTGCTTGGCCACTTTTTCAGAAACATCCCAGACGTCCCCGATGGCGACGGAATGATCGGGAAAGAAATCCTGGTCCGGGTTAAGGGCGGAATTGAGATTGTCCAGGTCGGTCGGGTCGGCCTGGCCGGGAAAATCGTTGGCGACCGATTCATCCGCCCGACGGCGCAGGGTGAGGGACTTGCCGGCGAAGCTGCACGGGGTTTTGATTTCCGCCGCAGCGCCTTCCTGGGTCGTGTCGTAGCTATCGGGATGCACATCGGCGCGCATTTCCGTGGCGGAGCCGTCCTTCACGGCCAGCACGGTCAGCATAAGCTTAAGCACCTGTTTGGATCGGGTGTCGCTGCGGGTGGTTTGGCCGCCGACGGTGGTCGCGGTTTGATCGTGGCTCTGGGCGATCAATTCGACCGGAATCTTCTGCGCGACTTTGACGTTTTCGCGAAACGCGTATTTTTCTTGCGCCGCCGCGGCACCGCCGCAGAGCAAGGCCGCCAAAGCCAGCCAGAGTCGCGTTGTTCGCAACATGGTCAATCCCGCATAGGTCAGGCCCAGCATAGCGTCGGATGGACACAAGATGAATGGGCTTGATAAGATGTCGCGTTCGGGTTGGAAGGATCGGTGCAAGCAGGCGTCATGCTTCAAGAGGAACTGGAATCGGCCAAGCAGCATCACGCCGCCGGGCGGTATTCGGAAGCCGAGGCGACGTATCGGCGTGTGCTGGCCGAGCAGCCGGGCAACGCCGAGGCGTTGCATTTGGCGGGCGTGGTGGCGTTTCAGATGGGCCGCCCCGACGAGGCGGTGAACCTGATCCGCCAGGCGGTGGCAGCCGATCCAGGGCAACCGAACTATTACTGCAACCTGGGCATGATCCTGGCCGCCCTGGGCCAGACGCGCCAAGCCATCTCGTCCTATCGCCATGCCCTGGTCCTACAGCCGGACCACGTGGAAACGAATTACAATTTGGGAATCGTCCTGCGTACGGCAGGGCGTCTGGAAGAGTCGGTCAATGCATTCCGCCGCGCCCTGGCGATACGCCCGGATTTTGCCGAGGCGATGGTGGGCTTGGGCAACGCGCTGTGCGACGACGGATACCTGGACGAGGCGATAGGGACATTCCGGCAGGCGTTGAAGCTGAAACCCGATCTGACGCCGGCGCTATCCTACCTCGCTACGGCATTGCGGGCCAACGGGGACGTCGCGGGGGCGATCGACGCGTACAGGCAGGCATTGGCGCGGGATGCGAATGACGTCGAGGCCCGCATCGAACTGGGCATCCTGCTGGCAAGCCAGCGACGGCTGGAAGAAGCGGTGGACGCGTTCCGCCAGGCGGTGGCGGCAAGACCCGATCATGCTGAGGCGCAACACAATTTGGCCAACGCGCTGGTGGAATGCCAGCAATGGGACCAAGCCATTGCGGCGGCGCGCCGGGCGATCGAGCTGCGACCCGATTTCCCCGAGGCGTATGCCAATCTCGGTAACGCACTGCAAGAGAAGGGGGACCTGGACGAGGCGGTCGCGGCGTTCCGCCAGGCGGCGCAACTCGCGCCGGACACGGCCTACGCGCATTTAAATCTGGCCAACGCGCTGAGAGACGTCGGCCAGATGGATGAAGCGCTGGCATGCGACGAACGCGCCTTTGCCGCCCACCCCGGTTGCGCGGATGCGATGGCCAATCGCATCTACAGTCTTTATTTTCATCCGAATTACGATGCCGCAGCGATCTTCCAAGAGCACAAGCGATGGAACGACCAATACGCGCAGCCGCTGGCCGACGCGATTCAACCACATACCAATGATCCCGCGCCGGAGCGTCGCTTGCGCATCGGTTACGTTTCGCCGAATTTTCGCAGGCATGTCATCGGGCAGAATATGATGCCGCTGTTGCGTCATCACGATCACGAGCAATTTGAGGTTTTTTGTTACGCCCATATTGCCCGGCCCGATCCGCTGACCGAGCAGTTCCACAGTTTCGCCGACGTGTGGCGTGACATTCTTGATCTCGATGACGAGCAGGCCACCGAACTGATCCGCTCGGATCAGATCGATATTCTGGTGGACCTGACGATGCAGATGGCGGACAGCCGCTTGCTGGTGTTTGCCCGCAAGCCGGCACCGGTTCAGGTAACCTTCGCAGGCTATCCGGGAACCACGGGATTAAGAACCATCGATTACCGGCTGACCGACCCGTACCTCGATCCGCCGGGACTCAACGACGCGTACTACAGCGAGCAGTCGATCCGACTGCCGGACACGTTCTGGTGCTACGATCCGCTGACCCGCGAGCCGGCGGTCAATGAACTGCCGGCGGCGAGCAACGGATACGTCACCTTCGGCTGTTTGAACAATTTCCGCAAAGTAAACGACCGGGTGTTGCAGCTTTGGTCGCAGGTCCTGGCGGCGGTGGATTCGCGGTTGATTCTGATGTGCCCCCGCGGCGCGCATCGCCAGGGCGTCCTGGCCAAGCTGGGCGTGGGCGAGGACCGCGTGGAGTTCGTGGAATTTGCCCCGCGGGAGCAATACCTGCGGACGTATCACCGCATCGACATCGGCCTGGACACGCTGCCGTACAACGGGCACACGACCAGTTTGGATTCGCTGTGGATGGGGGTGCCGGTGATCACGCTGGTGGGCCAGACGGTGGTGGGACGCGCGGGCTGGAGCCAGTTGTGCAATTTGAATTTGAAGGAGCTGGCGGCGCGGAGCGAGGAGCAATTCGTGAAATTGGCCGTCGGCCTGGCTGGGGACTTGCCGCGCTTGGCCCAGCTTCGCGCGACGCTGCGGGGTCGGATGGAGAAATCGCCGCTGATGGACGGCGAGCGGTTTGCGCGGAACATCGAGTCGACGTACCGGAATCTTTGGCGGCGGTGGTGTCAGACGAAGTCGTGAACGGGAATTGCCGCCGATGTCCCCGATGTCGATCCAGCAAACGCTCGACCTGGCCAAGCAACACCACGACGCCGGACGATGGGCGCAAGCCGAATCTTTGTATCGGCAACTGCTAGCCGAGCAGCCGGATCACGCCGAAGCGCTGCACTTGCTGGGAACCCTGGCACTGCAAACCTCCCGGCCGCAGGAGGCGGCACATCTCATCGGCCGGGCGGTCGAGCTGGATGCGCGTTGCCCCGAGTATCACTGCAATTTGGGCCTGTCGCTGGCGAAGCTCGGACGAATGCAGGAGGCGGTCGACGCGTACCACAGGGCGTTGGCGATACGGCCGGAGTTTGCCGAGGCGTTTTACAATTTGGGGATCGCCCTCCGGGCCCACGGGCGTGTGCGCGAGGCGATCGCGGCTTACCGAGCCGCCATCGCCCTGAAGCCGAATGATGCAAATGCGTACAGCAACCTGGGCAACGCGCTGACCCAGGACGGGCAATACGAGCAGGCATTTGATGCGCTGCGAACAGCCCTGGCGCTGCAGCCGGATTTCCCGGGGGCTCTGTGGAACCTGGGCATCGCGATGCAGAACTCCGGACGGACCCAAGAGGCGATCGCCTTGTTCAGCCGACTCATCGAAGCGCACCCGGATTTCATCGACGCCTACGAGAATTTCGGCGCGGCGCTGCAGTCGGCGGCGCGGTTCGACGAGGCCGGGGCGGTTTGGCGTCGAGGTCTGGCCCTGCGTCCCGATGCCGCGACGTTGCACTGGAATCTGGGACTCCTGCTGCTTTTGCAGGGCGATTTCCAGCAAGGGTGGCCAGAGTACGAATGGCGCAAACGCGTCCCGGCGTTTAGGGAGCTGATGCCGGATTTCACCCAACCGATGTGGGATGGCGGCGATCTGCGCCCCAAGCGCATCCTTCTGCACGCCGAGCAGGGTTTTGGTGACACGATTCATTTTGCCCGCTACGTGCAGGCGGTGGCCGCGGGCGGTGGAAAGATTCTCCTGGCTTGCCAGCCCAAGCTCCTGCGGCTGATGAAGAGTCTGCATGGCGTCGCGCAATTCGTGGCAACCAACCAAGCACTGCCGGATTTCGATCTGCATTGCCCCCTGCCGAGTCTGCCCCATGTGCTCGGACTGCACGAGCCGCAGTCGCTGCCCTGGAGGGGCGCGTACCTGCACTCGGAGGAAGCGCTGCGTAGGAAATTCGCGGATGTATTGGAGCAAGCCGGCGCCAAGTTGAAAGTCGGACTGGTGTGGTCCGGCCGCGCACAGCCGCCCGGCCGATCCGTACCCCTGGCGATGCTGGCCCCGCTGGCCGATCCGCGCGTGCAGTTTTACAGCCTACAGGTGGGCGAGGGCGCCGAGCAAGCCAAGTCTGCTCCATCGGGCATGCAACTGAGCGACGCAACGGATCGGATCAGCGATTTTGCCGACACGGCGGCACTGATGGATCAGTTGGACCTGATCGTAAGCATTGACACGGCGGCGGCGCAGCTGGCGGGCGCGATGGGCAAGGCGGTCTGGACGCTTCTCAAGCACGTGCCGGATTGGCGATGGATGCTGCGGCGCAGCGATTCGCCTTGGTATCCGACGATGCGCCTGTTTCGCCAAGAAAAAGACGGCGATTGGACGCGGCCGATCCAGCGCGCGGCAATGGAACTGAAATCCCTCCTGGCTTCGTAAGGCTTCTACGGCAGCACGGTGCAGATGACGGTGCGCTTGCGCGCACGCGTGTCAAACTCCATCAGCACGATCTGCTGATACTCGCCGGTGAGCAGCCGGCCGTCGCGGAACGGCACGGTAAGGCTGGGCCCGATCAGGGCGGCACGCACGTGACTGTGGCCGTTGTCATCGTTCCACGTGGCCTCATGGACGTAGTGAGCGTCGTCGGGAACCAGGCGCTGGAGGACCTCGGCCATGTCATGCTTGACCAGCCCGGACTCGTATTCCATGGTGGTCAGGGCGGCGGTGCTGCCGACCAGAAACAGGTGCAAGAGGCCGTCGCCGCGGAGGTCGCGAACTTTGGATTTCAACTCCGCGCTGAGGTTGACGATGTCGTTGCTTCCATCCGTCTCAAGATCGAGAGTAAATTGCGTCATGGACAGTCCACTATCGCCGGAAAATTTTGCCTATCATACCAGTGTCCGGCGCAAAAGCGTCAGGGACTGATTGGCAGGACAAGGTTGGTTATCAGACGTTACCGCCGATGCCGGCGAAGCGGCAACCGACCAATAAAGAGGGCCCAGTCACGCGAATTTCTGGCTTTTTTGTAAACACGGGCAGTTACAGGACTTTTGTGTCGAAAGCGCTTGGCGGATTTGACCGTCCGATTAACGGGTGATATATTTTTTCGGCCAGCGCCTGTGGTGGGCGTTTATTAAGATTAGACGCTTGAAGGATTTACGGGAAACACCCCGTCATCGGCGGTGAGATGGTGTCAACTGGGCTAAGCTCCGGTGGAGATGCAAAAGCCAGCGTTCTTCAAGCAACCGACATCGTTGAGCTGGTAGGCCAGACGGTCGCCTTGAAGAGGCGGGGTAAGGACTTTGTCGGTCTGTGCCCGTTCCACCAGGAAAAAACGCCGTCCTTTCACGTCAGCCCATCCAAGCAGTTTTTTTACTGCTATGGGTGCAAGAAAGGCGGCAACGCCATCGACTTTGTGATGCATCGCGACCGCGTCGAGTTCATGGACGCGTTGCGATTGCTGGCCGACGTGGCGGGCATCGAGTTGCCCGCATTCAGCGGGAAGAAAAATTCCGGCGAGCGGCAGACCTTGCTTGAAGCGCTGTCGGCTGCCTGCCTGTTCTTTGAAAAGTTGCTCTCTCATCCTCAGCACGGCCAGTCGGCGCGACAGTACCTGGCCCAGCGTGGCTTGGACAACTCGTCGATCCAGCGATTCCGCCTCGGCGTGGCGCTTGACAGTTGGGACGGGTTGCTGAGCAGCGCGGCGATGAAAAAGTTTTCGCCGCCCGATCTGGCCCTGGCCGGCTTGGTCAAGCCCCGCGAACGCGGCGAGGGCTACTACGACACCTTCCGCAATCGCCTGATGTTTCCCATCCGCGATGAAAGCGGGCGCGTGATCGCCTTCGGCGGCCGCGTGATGCCGTCTTCGCAGGACCCGGCCAAGTACCTGAACAGCCCGGAAACACCGGTGTTTTCCAAAAGCCGGTGCGTCTTCGGGCTGGACCTGGCCCGAGCCAAGATCATCGAGACGCGCACGGTCGCAGTCGTCGAAGGATACACCGACGTCGTCATGGCGCATCAGTTCGGTCTGTGCAACGTCGTTTCCGTATTGGGTACGGCCATCACGCCGCAGCACATCGGCGTGCTGCGGCGGTTTGCCGACCGGGTCGTGCTGGTGTTCGATGCCGACAGCGCCGGCGATGCGGCGGTCAACCGCGCGGTCGAACTGTTCCTGACTCAGCCGGTGGAGATCGCTATTGCATCCCTGCCCCAAGGGCTGGACCCCGACGAGTTTCTGCTCAAGCACGGGGCGGAGGAGTTTAGCCGCATCTTGAGCAGCGCGGCCGATGCCCTGACGTACAAGTGGAAGCAGCTTGTGCGGCAATTCAAGCACGGCGACGGTTTGACGGCGCAGCAGCAGGCCGTGGATCAGTACTTGCAGACGTTGGCGGCGGCGCGAGGCTCGGGACCGGTGGACTCGTTGCGCTGGGGAGCGGCGCTGGCTCGCGTGAGCCGCCTGAGCGACATCCCCGTCGAGCAGTTGAATCGGCGGTTCAGAATCAGGGCGCCGCGGCCTCGAATATCCCAGAAGCGCGTCCCCGGCACGGCAGGGGCCGGCGCCGGGACTCAAGCCGGCAAGTCGGGCGAGCCGAATAACAATGCTCCGGCCGCCCCCGCCGTTGGGACCGATCCGGACCAGGCGGCTGGCCCGTTAACCGCTAGGCAAAGGGCAGAAGGGTACATTATCGGACTGTTGCTATTGGAGGGCGAGCGGTGGGGTCAGGCGGTGCAAGGCATTGGTCCATCGGACTTTACGGATCTGGACCTGCGGAAAATCGCTGCGCAGCTCTGGAAGCGCCAAGAATATGGAGGGAGCGTTGTTTTGAACGAGTTTCTGGCACTGCTGGACGAGGAGCAGCTCAAGAGTCTGGCGGTGCGTTGGGCGGATGAGGCCTCTTCCATGCCCGACCCGCAGAGCCTGCTGGCAGGCAGCCTGCGGCACATTTGCGAGGAACGAGAGCGCGATCAAGAGCGCAAACTGATCGCCCAGTTGCGGCGTAACAGCATAGAATCCTCCGGCTCGCCGGATGATCCGTCCGCTGATACGACCGCCTTGCGACAATTGCAAGAGAAAATGAGCCGGGCGAACTTAAAACGCCCGGTGCCTGAAAGATGAACATCTGGTGACTTGCGCGGTCCCGTTGCAAGGATCAGGAACATCCCTGAACTCCTTGGCCAAACCGCCAAAGCCACTCGAGTAGCGATGCAACGTCGCTGCCTTTTGCCAGGAAAGTGGTTTGCAAGACATGGCAACGATCGAATCCCCCCTGATTGGTTCGGGCTCTCAGGAAGAAGTCGACCTGCGCGTGCAGGCCCTTCTGGACCTGGGTACTTCGCGCGGATACCTCACCTACGAGGAGCTGAATACCCGACTTCCCGATGAAGTGGTCTCGCCCGACAAGCTCGACTCGCTTCTGATGATGATCGACGAGATGGGCATCAAGCTCATCGACGATTCGGATGTTCCGGAATACCAGAAGCCCACGCGGGTCAAAGTGGAAAGGCCGGTTAACGGCGCGGAGAAGCCCACCAAGGCGGCCGCGGCGAAGGTCACCAAGGGCACCAAGACCCGCCCCATCCGCCCGGCGGAAGAGGAGATCATCGTCGATGAGGAGGACGACGACGAAGCCCTGGACCTGAACCTGGAAGCGGAGTTGGCCGAGGCCTCCACCAAGCGGATCGACGATCCGGTGCGCATGTACCTGACGCAGATGGGTGAAATCCCCCTGCTGACCCGCGAGCAGGAGATCGCCCTGGCCAAGAAAATCGAGATCACGCGGAAAATCTTCCGCTCGAAGGTGCTGGAGAGCGATTACTGCCTGCAGTCGGCCGTGGAAATCCTGCAGCAGGTGGACGACGGCGATCTTCCCTTCGACCGAACGATGAAGATCAGCACCGATGAGGGGATGGCCGACAAGGGCACGATCGGTCAGCGCATTCCGATGAACCTGGCCACGGTGCGGCAGATGCTGGCGCGCAACCGGCAGAATTGGGACGCGCTGCACCCGGGCAAGACGCGCAAGGAGCAAGATGAGCTGCGTCTGGCGGTCCGCCGCCGGCGCCGCCGCAGCGTCAAGCTGCTGGAAGAGCTGGCCCTGCGGACCAGCAAGGTCACCCCGCTGATGAAAAAGCTCTCCTCCATCAGCACCAAGATGGTGGAGCTGGAGCAGCGCATTGAAGAACTCAAGAAGCTCAAAGACCCCGGCGAAGACCTGGAGGTCTGTCAGGAGGAGCTGAGCGGTCTGGAAGACCTGGTGCTGGAAGACGCGCAGAACCTGCACCGCCGGGTCGTGGCCATCCGCAAGATCTACTACAAGTACGAGGATGCCAAGCGCAAACTCTCCGGCGGCAACCTGCGCCTGGTGGTCTCCATCGCCAAGAAATACCGCAATCGCGGGCTTTCCTTCCTGGACATCATCCAGGAGGGCAACACGGGGCTCATGCGGGCGGTGGACAAGTACGAATATCGCCGCGGCTTCAAGTTCAGCACCTACGCCACGTGGTGGATTCGCCAGGCGATCACGCGGGCGATTGCCGATCATGCCCGCACCATCCGCATCCCGGTGCACATGATCGAGACGATGAGCAAGCTGCGCAACATCAGCAAGGCGCTGATGCAGGAGCTGGGCCGCGAGCCGACGATCGAGGAGATCGCGCGGCGTGCGAAGATGACCGTCGCCGAGACGCGCCGCGTGCTGAAGATCAGCCGACATCCCATTTCCCTGGACCGCCCCGTCGGCGAAAGCGAGGACAGCTACTTCGGCGACTTCATCGAAGATGAAAAGGCGGACAATCCCGTCGAATCCGCCACGCAGGAAATGCTCAAGGACAAGATCGAGCAGGTGCTCAAGACGCTGACCTACCGAGAGCGCGAGATCATCAAGCTGCGTTACGGCATCGGCGATGGGTACACCTACACCCTGGAGGAAGTGGGCCGCATCTTCAAGGTGACGCGCGAGCGGGTCCGCCAGGTTGAGGCGAAGGCCATCCGCAAGCTCCAGCATCCCGTGCGCGCCCGCAAGCTGGAAGGATTCCTCCCCGGCGGCGTGCCGCAGTAAGAACCCATGCAGGCCAACGGCATGGATTGTCCAAAATCAGCCGGCGCCGCTCGCAAGATGGGCGGCGCCGAGTTTTTTTCCCTGGCTCTGCTGCTGGCAGCAGGCGTGCTGGTGCGTCTGGCCTTCTGGCCGCACCGCAATCAGAGCGGCGACGCCATCCGCTACAGCATCGCAGCCCTCACCACCCACGTCGCCCATCCGCCGGGCTATGTGGGATATTGCCTGCTCGGCGGCGGGTTCAACCATTTTGTCCATCACATTCAAGCGACGTTTCACGTGATTGACCTCTGCGCCACGATGGTGGGCACCATCGTCTGTTATTGTCTGGCCAAAGCGTTCGGTTTGCGCTGGCCCGCGGCGCTGGCGACGGCGGCGTGTTATTGCTTCAGCATCAACACCCTCATATGCAGTCTGTACGTCTCCCCCTACGGTTTGGAAGGCATGTTCTCGGCCCTCTTTGGGCTGCTCTGCTTGCGCGCCTTGCGTGGCGGGTCGCATAAGGATGCGCTGGGCGCGACGCTCATCGTGGCCCTGGCCGGAGCCTTCCGGCCTTCCACAACGCTGCTGCTTGCGCCCGCATGGCTTTATGTGTTGCTCTCGTATACTCGCCAGGCGGCTGTCCCGCGCGGCCGGTGGCTGGTGTTGCACGCGACTATCGCTCTGCCCATCGTCTTGGCCTGGACCTACGCCAACAACCGTTTGATGACCCAGGCCGGCTACGGCGGCAGAACGTACGATCTGCAGGTCATGCAGGAATCAAGCTACGATTACGCGTCATTTCATAGCAGCACAACGGCGTCGCATCATACGTATCACATGCCGATGGCCGAGATACTCGCCTGGGTCGAGAACAAAACGGGATTTCGTCTGCTCCCCCACGTTCCAGACTGGCCTACGCCTTCGCTCACTAGGGCAGCCCGACTGGCCATTTTGCAGAGCGCCAAACAGGCGTGGTGGATTCTGTTGTCATTGCCGTCGATCGCGATGGTCTTCCTGCTGCTTTTGGTCCGGCGCCGCCAGTTGGCCGGCCTACGCCGAACGGAACTGCTACTGCTTGGGTGGTGGATATTGCCAGGGGTCCTCTTCTTCGTGATGGGCCATTTAGGCACACTCGGCTACGTACAGATTTACCTCCCTGCCTTATGCGTGGCCACCGCTTATGTCCTGCTTGGAAAATCGTGGTCGGTCGTTGGGCCGAACGTTTTGAAATCCGGCGCTGGCCGCCAGCGGTCGTCCATGGGTTGGTTCTTGGCTCCCGTTTTTGCGGGATTGCTCTTTTTCGCGGTGGCTCGGCCCTTTGCCGCGACCTCCGGTTGGAGGCATTCGCTGAACATAATCGCCACGCCATTCACCGGGTATTCGATACGTACGAATTTCGGCGTGTCGCGCAATCCGCTCGCCGCCCATGGCGAGGCATGGGTTGACGTCCCCACCGATGAACAGTTGATCGCCGCCGCCCGCAAAAATCACTTCTCTCCGATTTGATCCTTGGCCTCGTCTTGCCTGCGCCGGTCCATCGCATTACAACAATTCATCATGGACAAAAATACCCTATTGGCCGCGTTGGAATTATCCAGAACGCGCCTGCTGGACGAACTGCAAACGATCGAAAAAAGCGGTCAGGACGTTGCCCAAGTGCTGACTTGGCGGCCGGGGCCGGGGCGGGCGAACATCGGCTGGCAGGCGATGCATTGCGCCGCCACCCATGAAAGGCACTTGAAGGAACGATTCCTCAACCAACCGTACGACGAAAAATTAGTCGTCCAGTTCGGCCACGGCTCGACTCCGTCGGACGGCAACATCCCGCCGATCGGCGCGATCCGCGAGCTGCTCGCCGGCAAATACAACGCACTCAAACAGTGGATCGCGACACAGCCGCCGGAGGGACTGGCTCGGCTGATGCCGGCTCCCGGCGGTAAGCAGCGCAGCGTGGAAGACACGATCCTGCTGATGGGCTGGCACGAGGCGCATCATCAGGGGCAAATTCACTTGACGTGGAACCTGTACAAAGTGGCGCACGGGATCAAGTGAAATTCGAATGACAAATGACGAATGACGAATGCTGACTTGAATTCGTCATTCGTCATTCGTCATTCGTCATTTCAATACTGGGGTCCCCCAGGATTGACGTCCTTGTTCCACAGGAGAATCCCGCCGGCCATGCTCTTGGCATCGGTGAAACCCTGCTGACGCAGGAAGCGGGCGAACTGCAGCGAACGGCTGCCGCTGCGGCAATAGATGACCACCTGGTCCTTCTCGTGCCCCTTGAGCTCGCCAAAGCGCTGAGCCAACTGCTGTAGTGGGATCAGACGGCCGCCGGGAATGCTGGTGATGGCGGCCTCATTGGGTTGGCGGCAATCGACGAACACAAAATCCTTGTGCTGATCGAGCAACGATTTGACGTCGCGCGGGGTCACCTCCAAGGCGGGATCGAACTTGTATCCCGGCGGCAATCCGCGGGCATCCAGCGATGGATCAGGAAGGGGCTTGGCCTGACCGTTGCCGCCCTTGGCCTGGCGAACCTCGGCTTCGGTTTCCGCCAGGCTCTTGGGATCCAGGATCGGCGTGCCGCAGAACTGCTCGTAGTCGATCGGTTTGGTGATGGTCGGATGATCGCCGCAGACCGGGCAGGCCGGGTCGCGCCGCAGCTTGAAGGTTTTGAACTCGCCGTCGAGTCCGCTGAAAATCGTGAGGCGTCCGACGGCCGGCCGGCCGATGCCCAGAATCAACTTGATCACCTCGTTGGCCTGGAGGGTGCCGATGATCCCCGGCAGCACGCCCAGGACGCCGCCCTCGGCGCAGCTCGGCACGGAGCCCGGATCGGGCGGCTCGGGGTACATGCACCGGTAACATGGGCCGTGCTCGCCGGGGCGCTGCGGGTTCTCCAGGTGCGGCGCAAAGACCGTCATCATTCCCTCGAAGCGGAAGATCGAGCCGTAGACGTTGGGTTTTTTGAGCATCACACAGGCGTCGTTCACGCAGTAGCGCGTGGGGAAATTGTCCGTCCCATCGATCACCACGTCGTAATCCTTGACCAAGTCCAGGACGTTGCGGCTGTTGACGATGGTCTTGTGTCCCACGATGTGAACATCGGGGTTAAGGTCGCTCAGGCGAGCGGCGGCGGCCTTGACCTTGTCCTCGCCGACGGTGGATACGCCAAAAAGAACCTGCCGCTGCAAGTTGCTTGGGCTGATCACGTCCACATCCGCGATGCCGATGGTTCCGACCCCGGCGGCGGCCAGGTACAGGCTGATGGGCGCGCCCAATCCGCCGGCGCCGATGCACAGGACCTTGGCGTTGATGAGCTTCAATTGCCCTGCAACGCCGACTTCGGGAAGGATCAGGTGCCGCTTGTAACGGTTGATCTGTTCGGTGCTGAGCTGCGAGACGGCTTTAGAGGATTGGTCACCATACTGAGTCATAAATAACTATAGCCTTTGCTCCGGGCCAAAAAGAAAACCATGCCGGTAATCGGCATGGCCCGTGGCAGACCCCATTCTGCCGCGCTTTAGCTGTTTGGTGGACGTGTGCCCACGGGCCGCAAGCTGCGAGTCAAATCGCCCGGTAACTCGCGGGGATTCTAGGAAACGCCCCGCGGCGGGTCAAGGGCGGCGGATGGCCCATCGCGGGCGGAATTCATGGCGCTTTTGCCGTCGTGTCTGTTGCTGTTTGGACTCCCTGAAGGTAAATTCACGATTAGATCAGCGATGGAGCGCTGTTGAAATCGGGGTGGCTTAAGCAACGGAGTGCTTAGACATGTCTCCACTTACGGAAAAGCTTTCGGTAATCCTGGACGATTGGGATCATCTTTCGGCAATCTTGGCGGACGTCCAAAGGCAATGCACCGCCAAAGACACGACGATCGCGGGGCTGCAGCAGACCATCGCCAATCAACAACAGCAACTGGCCAAGCAGGCGTCGGAATTGGCGTCGCTGAAGCATCAGCTCGCGGCATTGCAGGCGCAGGCGAACGCGGCGTTGATGTCGGCCAGCGATCCGGAAGATGCGAGGCTGAGAAAGCGGATCGACGCGGCGTATGCGGCGGTGGAGACCAAGGCGCCGGGCGGCCCGGTCGCTGCGCCGCAGCAAGCGCCGGCCGTGCAGCAAGCCGCCCCGCCGCCGCAAGCCGCACCACCCTCGCACGCGCCGCTGCGGCCGGCCACGCCCACCACTTTCAGCGAGGCATCCGCCACGGCGCCGGCCAAGGCGGCGCCGGCCAATGGGGCGCGTTTGGCGGGCATTCCCGGTCAGCCGCAGCGGATACCCCCTGCCGCCCCAGCCGCGGCTGCCGCCGCTGCCGCGATTCGCCCGCAGGCGCAACCCTCCGTGGCACTGAGCGTGGGCAAATTGCCTCACGCGCCGGCCGCGGGCGCCGCGCCGGCGGCCTCGGCAGGAGCCACGTCCAGATACAACTCTTCGGAAGAGGCGTCGTAGCCGAACAATTCGGCGAACCGGCCCCAGCCGACAATGGTGCCGAACATCCGCTCCACGTCCGCGGTGGTCAGGCGGACGCACAGTTCTTCCTCGATGATCTCCTTGCTGAGACGATTGCCGCGGGCTTCACGCAGCAGGTGCAGCACGAAGCGGAACGTGCCCAGCGTCAGCACTTGATCGCGGAAAAGGCTTTTGCGGCCGTTGATGTCGGCGTCGAGGAAGCGGCGGCCCAGGTCGGTCAGCAGCACCTGGTTCTTGGGGGTATCCAGAAGATCGAGCATTTCGCCGGCCTTGACGACGGCGATGGTGTGCCCGAAATCGTAATCGGTGAGCTGGTCCAGGCTGAACACGTCCATCTGTCCGCCGTGGTCGCGAAGGATTTCCATCAATCCGAAGATGTGGCCGGTGTGGACCGGCGGCAGCGGCGCCGGCGCGGGAATCTGCCCCGGCGCTTCGACGAGCGGCGGGGCTTCGGGCAGGTCGGGCATCTGTTCCCTGGTGATGATGTCGTGAAGCCGCTGCACCATCCGCAAAAAGGCTGGACTTTGGTATTCGCGTGGGTGGGCGACGTCGTTTTCGATGATGGTGCGGATGTGTCCGGGACGGGCGCTCATCACCACGATGCGGTCGGCAAGAAAAACCGCCTCCTCGATCAGGTGGGTGATCATGACCACGCTTTTGAGGGCAAAGGGCAGTTTGCTGCCGCCGCCGGACCAGAGCCGATAGACTTCGCTGCGCAAGGTCTCGGCGGTGAAGACGTCCAGGGCGCTGAAGGGCTCATCCATGCAAAGCAGTTCCGGCCCGCGTGCCAGGGCGCGGGCGATGCCGACGCGCTGTTTCATCCCGCCGGACAACTCCTTGGGATAGGCCTGCTCGAATCCTTCGAGGCCGACGACGTCGATGCAGCGGGCGACGCGATCCTGGGTGGCAGCCGGATCCAGATTCAAACCGTTGAGGGCCATGCTGATGTTGTCTCGGACGCTCAGCCAGGGAAATAGGGCGAAGTTCTGGAAGACCAGAGACACGCCGGGGTGAATACCGACCAGGGGCCGGCCGTGCGCCAGGACGGTGCCGCTGGTGGGCTTGAGCAATCCGATCATGGCGCGCAGGAGGGTGCTTTTGCCGCAGCCGCTGGGGCCGAGGATGGCCAGCACCACCCCCGGCTTGATGGCCAGGGATACCTTGTCCAACACCAGCAAATCCGGGCCGTGGTTGTCCTGGCTGAAGGAAACGGTCACGTCGATAACCTCGGAGATGGTGGAGCCGTTTTCCATGAGTTCCTCGCTCACGCGTTCAGACTGTAGCGCGATTCGGCCAACCGGTACAGGCGTTTCCACACGACACGGTTGAGCAGCACGACAAACAGGGACATGGTGACGACCGCAGCGGCCAGCAGGGAATACCTTCCGCTGTCGTAGGTCTGACCGATCATCGAACCAAGCCCGAAGGTGCGGACGTCGGTGCCGAGCAGAGCCTCGGAGACGATGGTTGCGTTCCACGCCCCGCCGGCAGCGGTGATCAGCCCGGTCACCAGGTACGGAAAGACGCTGGGAATATAAAGGCGCCGCCAGCGCTGCGGCGCGCTCATGCGGTAGACCGCGCCGGCTTCCTTCAGCTCGGCGGGAATCGTCGATGCGCCGGCCACGACGTTGAACAGGATGTACCACTGCGATCCGAGGAGCATCAGCGCGGCGCAACCGATGCCGAAAGGAATGTGCATCCATACCAGGGCTTCGTACACGAGGGGAAAGAGCATCGGCGCCGGGAAGCTGGCCAGGACTTGCGTGACGGGCTGCAGGCGGTGGGACCATCGCGGCGCAAGCCCGATCAGAATGCCCACCGGCAGTGTCCAGGCCGCGCCAAGCACAACCGCGGCGGTTGTCCGCGCAAACGACGCCAGCAACGCCAGAAGCACCGCGATCCAATCCTCGCGCTCGGTCAAGGGCTTGCCGGGCGTGAGGTCGCGGATCGGCAGATGAATCAGCAGGATCAGAAGCTTGACCGCGCCCCACGCGGCGAAGGCGGCCAGGACCGCCATGACCAGCCAAGTGGCGATCCGCTTGACGGCGGGCGTGATCAGCGGCCGTCGGGGGCCGGAGCGCCGGACCGCGGGGATCGAGGGTTGGGTGCGGCGGCGGCCCAGCCAGCGCCGCAGCAGATTCAGAAGCCACGAGTGTTTGAACAGGTCCATCATCCACGAATGGGGAACATCGGCGTCGGAGGAATCCTCCAATTTGAACCGCTGGCTCCAGACGACGATGGGGCGCCAGAAAACTTGATCGACGATGATGATCATCAAGATCATGGCGACGACCGCGCCGACCTGGGCCAGGCGGTTGTGTTGCGTGACCGCCTCGCTCATGTAGGAGCCGATGCCCGGCAGACGGAAGTCGCGATTTTCGCCGTTGATTTTGAGCTGAAACGCCTCGTTGACCATGAGGAAGAACCAACCGCCGGCCATGGACATCATGGAATTCCAAACCAGTCCGATCATGGCGGCGGGGACTTCCAACAGGCGGAAAATCTGCCAGCCGCCCAGCCCCTGCAAGGCGGCAGCTTCGCGCAGGGCCGTGGGGATCGAGCGCAGGCTACCGTGGAAACTGAAGGTCATGTTCCACGCTTGGGCGGTGAAGATCATGATGACACAGGCCAGCTCAAGGCCGATCTGCCGCGTGGGGAACAGATGAATCATGGCCAGGACGACGCCGGGAAGAAATCCCAAGACGGGGATGGATTGGAGAATGTCCAGAGCCGGGAGCATGGTTTTTTCGGCGGTGGGGTTGTGCGCCGCGACGGTGCCGTAAACAAGGGTGAACAGTAGGGAGAGGAGGTAAGCGGCAAAGCCGCGTCCCAGGCTCAGCAGCGTGTACCGAGGCAGCGCCCATAGGGACAGATCGATCCGCACCTGTCGGGCGACGGGAGCGGTGGCTTGACCGAAGATCACCGCCAGGGCGGCCACCAGGCCAGCCAGGCCCACCAGCAGCACGGCATCCACACCCAGGCTGGCCGGAGCCTTCAGTGCTTGGCGGACCTTGCTTGTGTGAAAAAGAACCAGCGCCATTCGGCGGGGATTTTAATTGGCCGGCATCGGATTGACGAGATCGGCCGCGCGTTGCGACACGTCAAAATCAGCGGTCGCTGATCGTTCTACGCGATCAACTGCCCTTCGATCTGGTTGAGCTGATCGGCGATGTCGCGCTGCTGGGTGCAGTCCTGCTCGACGGTGCGGACGGCGTGCAGGACGGTGGTGTGATCGCGGCCGCCGAAATAGCCGCCGATCTCTTCCAGGCTGTAGCGCGTGTGCCGGCGGGCCAGGAACATGCAGACCTGGCGCGGAAAGGCGATGCTCTTATGGCGCTTCTTGCTCTGCAGGTCGCTGACGCGGACGTTGTAGTACTTGGTGACGGCGTCGAGGATTTGCTGGACGGTGATGCGCTGTTGTTCCGGAGTGCCGCTTTCGCCCAGGGCGGCCTTGGCCAGTTCCAAATCGATCGGGCCGTTTTGCAGCAGGCTCATGCCCTGGATCTTGGTGATGGCGCCTTCCAGTTCGCGGGTGTTGCTCTCGACCTTGGCTGCGACGTAGCAGATGACTTCGTCCGGCAGCGACAGGCCGCGCATCCTGGCCTTTTTTTGCAGGATGGCGACGCGGGTCTCGTAGCAGGGCTTCTCGATGCGGGCGACCAAGCCCCAGTTGAAGCGGCTGACCAACCGCTCTTCCAGTTCGGGGATTTCGCTGGGCGGGCAGTCGGCGCTGAGGATAATCTGCTTTTGCTGTTGATAAAGTGTGTTGAACGTGTGGAAAAACTCTTCCTGGGTGCGGTCACGGCCGGCCAGGAAGTGGATGTCGTCGATCACCAGCATGTCCACGTGCCGGTAACGGTAGCGGAACTGGTGCATGTCGCCGTTCTCCACGGCCAAGATGAACTGATTGATGAAGCTGTCGCAGGAAAGATACAAAATCCTGGCATCGTGCTGACGTTCCAGCACCTTCTGGCAGACGGCCTGAAGCAGATGGGTCTTGCCCAGCCCCACGCCGCCGTGGATGAACAGCGGGTTGTAGTTTTTGCCCAGATGCTCGGCGACGGCAACGCTGGCGGCGTGCGGAAGGCGATTGCAGGGGCCGGTGACGAACTGGTCAAACGTGTAATCCGGGTTGAGCGGCAGGGGCTGGTCGCCCTCGTTGAAGATGCCGCCGCGGTTGAGGTTTTCGCAATGGAACGAGACGGCCACCAGCCGGCCGGTGACTTGCTGGGCCGCGGACGTAAAGGGTTGCTGGCACTGGCCCTGGCAGAAATTGAGTTGTGCGGGCGTGGCGACGGTCACCTGAATGACGCCGTTGGTCAGTTGCCGCGGCACAAGCTGGTCGAACCAGAGGCGGTTGAGGCTGGGGTGCTGGGTGCGGACCGTTTGGAGAATCTGCTGCCAAAGCGAAGGATCGAAAACGGGCTCCGGCGCGCGGCGCAAAGATGCCTCGCGCGGCGAGGGCAGGTGGGTCGTTAACATGGCAATGTCTTCGGCGAATCCGCTAGTTAAGTGTCCCATCAATCCGAGCCGCCGATTTCCGACTGGCCGGCCCGGCGCAATTTCACGATCTTGATCTTATCCGGTGCGTGGCGAGCCATAAAAAAAAGTCGCCACAAGCGACACCGGTTCTTCACGTCTGATTGGCCCCACATTAGTGAGGCGCACATACAATGCAAGCGCTAAAAATCGCGTCGGCGCCGCCCGCCGATGCGCGACCGCGGCTGATTCTTTGTTGCACAACGCGTTGCGCCGCGCGCCACGGCTGACAAGTTCAATGAAATTTTTTTTCGACAACCAACAGGCCTATTTGCGATCCGGGATGGGCAGCCCCACTTCGGCCATGACCTTTTTCAGATCGCTCCAAACGGCGGCGCGGTTCTCTTCGGTGTAGGAACGCAATAGGTAGGCGGGGTGAAACGTCGGCATGAGCTTGATCCCCCGCCAGTTGTGCCATTGGCCGCGCATCTTCCCCATCGCCAACTTGGTCTGCAGCATGTAAGAGGTCGCCGGCCGGCCCAACGTCACGATCACTTGCGGGCGAATAATCTCAAGCTGGCGCACCAGATACGGGGTACACGTCGCCACTTCGTCCGGAGCCGGCTCACGGTTGCCCGGCGGCCGGCATTTCACGATGTTTCCTATGTAAACCTGCTCACGCTTCAGGCCCATGCTGGCGATCATCCGGTTGAGCAGCTCGCCGGCCCGGCCCACAAATGGCCGGCCTTGCAAGTCCTCGTTCTCCCCCGGGCCCTCCCCGATAAAGAAGACCTTGGCGTCGGCATCCCCCTCGCCAAAGACCGTTTTCTTGCGAGATTCGCATAGCCGGCATCGCGTGCACGGGCGCACTTCCTCCCGATCCATCGCAGCCAATCGCTCGATTTTCTCCTTGCGGCTAAGCGGCAAAGCCGCGGGCGGCCCAGCGACTGTCGCCGCCTCGGCGCCAACTCCTTCGGCGACTGGGCGGAGCACCACGGAGTCCAAACCGAACGCCTGTTCGCTTTTGAGCCATAGCCACAACTGCTGCTTGGTCGTATCATCGGACATGGGAAGCGATGGTAAATGGACCGTTGCCCGCCGGCAAGAAAATCTTATCCCGCGGGATTTTGGCCAAATCGGCGGGAATTATTGTTGACGCGCTGCGGCTCTTGGCGACAATAGGCCGCCGTAAAGCCACCCCGGCCCGCAATGGCGGTTGTTCTTTTCAGAACACACCGTAGCAGGCCGCGGTGGCTTTTTTTGTGGGTCTCAACGAAGGAGTCACTATGGCCGCGAAAACCAAAAAAGACTTGCTTCGCCGCACGATCGAGCACATCGATATCACCCGCCACAACGTCGTGCCGATGGTCGATGCTTTTGGGCCCATGTCCTATAGCGCCCGCGATTTGCACCGGGCGGCGGAGATCTACGACCGCATGCTCCGCGACGGCGATTGCGGCATCATCCTCTGCCTGGCCGGCTCTCTTGTCAGTGCGGGCTTGAAAAAAGTCTTCGTCGACATGGTCCGCAACCGCATGGCCGACGCCATCGTCGCCACGGGAGCCAACATCGTCGATCAGGACTTCTTCGAAGCCCTGGGCTTTCGCCATTACCTCGCCGAGGATTACCTCAAGGCGGGCAACGATGATGCGCTGTTGCGCGAATTGATGATCGACCGCATCTACGACACGCTGATCGATGAAGAAGAGCTGCGTGTTTGCGACGAGACGATGCAGAAAATCATCGACGAAATGGAACCCAAGCCCTACAGCTCGCGCCAGATCATCCGCGAAATGGGGGCGTACCTGGAAAAGCACGGCAAGACTTCCGACAGCATCGTTGGGGAGGCGTACCAGCAGGACGTGCCGATTTTCTGTCCGGCGTTCAGTGATTGTTCGGCGGGGTTCGGCTTCGTGGCCCACATCCAGAACCGCCAAGCCGCCGGAGGGCTCACCGTCAGCATCGACAGCGCCAAGGATTTTTACGAGCTGACGCAACTGAAGATCAAGAGCCGGCAGACGGGGCTGTTCATGGTTGGCGGCGGGGTGCCCAAGAATTTCGCCCAGGACGTTGTCGTGGCCGCGGAAATCCTGGGCGCCCGTGCGCCCATGCACAAGTACGCCATTCAGATCACCGTGGCGGACGTGCGGGATGGAGCGCTCTCGGGCAGCACGCTGAAGGAAGCGAGCAGTTGGGGCAAGGTGGACACGGTCTTCGAGCAGATGGTGTACAGCGAAGCGACGATCGCCGTGCCGCTGATCGTCGGCTACGCCTATCACAAGGGCGGCTGGCGCCATCGCACGGCGCGGACGTGGAACCAACTTCTGGAACCGGCGGCCGTCGGTTAGCCGAGCACGCCGGGTCGGTTAAAAGAGCGATTTTCTTTGGGAAAGCTCGAGTTTATCACGTGCCGGCCTTGTCAAACCGGCGGGATCGTATAGTCTGCCAACATGGCCTGGGGTATGGAAGGGTCCTCCGGCGGACAACGGCCCTCGCGGCCGCCGCGGTGGCAGCACCGAGCGCACAGCGACGCCAACGCCCACGCCGGTTGCTCCGGTAGCGAGCCATCCCCCTCCTGCGATCATCCCCTGGTCAGCCGCCAACCACCCGAACTGATCACCCAACAAGATCAGTTAACGCGACTCCTGGAATACCTCAAGGCCGCCGGATCGTTCGCCTACGACAGCGAATTCATCGGGGAGCTCAGCTACGAACCGCAGCTTTGCCTGATCCAGGTGGCATCGGCGTCGCGCATCGCCCTGATCGACCCGCTGGCCCAAATCGACGTGACGCCGTTTTGGGAGCTGGTCGCGGAAGCTTCGGTGGAAAAAGTCGTTCACGCGGGGCTGCAGGACGTGGAGCCGCTGTTCCGCCGGGTGAATCGGCCCCCGGCCAATTTGTTCGACACCCAGATCGCCGCGGGATTCGTCGGACTCGGATACCCGCTGTCCCTCTCGAAGCTGGTGGGCGCCGTGCTGGGCGTCAAATTAAGCAAGGGGCTGACGTTCACGCACTGGGATCGCCGGCCGCTGTCCGATCACCAGCTTCGCTACGCGGCCGATGACGTGCGGTATTTGCCGGCGGTGCGGCAGGAAATCGGCAAGCGCCTGGAGGCGGCCGGCCATAGTGCCTGGGCCAAAGAAGAATCATCAGCGCTAGCGGATCCGTCGCTTTACGCGTTTGATCCGGAGAGGCAATACCTCAGGCTGCGCGGCGCCGGCGGCCTGCCGCCGCGAAACCAGGCGGTCTTGCGCGAGCTGATGAACTGGAGGGATCAAGCGGCCCGGCAGGAAGACCTGCCGCCGCGAACGCTGCTGCGCGACCAAATCCTGATCGAGATGGCTCGCGCGCCGGTGGAATCGGTGGCGGGATTGGCCAAAGTGCGGGGCCTGCCGCGACCGGTGGAGTCCGCCCACGGGGCCGAGATCGTGCAGGCCACGCGGCGGGCGATGGCCCTGCCGCACGATCAGTTGCCCACCGTCGTGAATCATGAGCCGACGCCGCCGGATAAGTTCCGCGCCGATGCCCTGCATTTTGCGCTGCAATGTTTGTGTGCCGGGCGGCAAATCGATCCCACCCTGGTCGCCAGCCGCCAGGAAATCGGCGAGCTGTATCGCCTGTGGCGCAGCGGCGAAGACCCGTCGGCTATGCGCCTGTTGCGCGGCTGGCGCCGCCAGGCCGTCGGCGAAGCCTTGCTAGCCCTGCTGCGGGGCGAACAACACCTGTCCGTCCGCTGGACCGGCGATGCGCTGCAGACCTCCGTGGGACGAATACCACCAGCAACGAAGGAGTAGCCGTGCCGGTTTACGAATACACCTGTCAAAAATGCCGCACGGCGTTCGAGCGCCTGGTGAAGTCGATCTCGGCCGACGCGGCCGTGCGGTGCCCCAAGTGCGGATCAACGCGGACGTCGCGCTCGCTGAGCGTGTTTGCCGTCGGCACCCAGACGCACAAAACAACCGATGGTCCAGCGGGCATCTGCGGCCGCTGCGGCGGGCCCGGGCCGTGCGCCATCGATTGAGGCCAATGGTGCGGTGGTCAAACGAAAAAGGCGGCGCTCTGCGGGCGCCGCCTTCGGTGGGTTTATTCTGCCGTCGGGGTTATTGCGGAGGCTTCAACACGGGCGGAGGCGCGGCGTTGGCCTGCACCAGGATGGGCGATCGCGTCAGACCCGCCGTTTCCGCGGCGAGGTCCACGTCGCGGATGTTGCTTTCGCTGGCGGAGATGTTTTCCAGAGCGACCGACAGGCTGTTGGAGGTAGCCTGAATAAGGTCGGTCTGGAACGCACCCAGTCGGGCGCGGAGAGTCGCCACCTGATTGAGGGCGGTGAGGGAAGAGATCTTCGTGTCAATCCGACTCATGGGTATCCTCCGTGATACTCGGCCGGGCCATTGGCCGACGGCCGTTTTTTGCGCGGCGGGGATCCGTCCCCGACGCATACCGATGGATGTGGCCGACGCCGATCCGCCGCGGGCATCCCCGCCCATCGGGCGACCGCGCGGCCGAAACACTCACGATAGAACCGCTAGAGCCGGCGCTCCGCTCCGGCTGTGAAGTGAAATGGCGCTAATGTGGGGTTGAGAACCTCCTTGTTCCAAAGGGACTGGCGACCGAATCCGTTCGATCGTTGACTTGGCTTCATTCTTCGGGCAGGTGACCGCGCAAACTTTAGAGCACAACGCGGACAAATACCGCGCGGCGGCCGCGGCTGATAAAAACGCGCCGCTTGCGCTGACGCAAGGCAGACTTACAGATCCGATGCGCAAAAAAATGGGCCCAAGGACCGCCCCTCCGGCCATCCTTGAGCCCGCAGTTCCGTTCGCCGGACTGGGCGGCACCGGCACCCACCATCGCTGAATGGCGCCGATGACTGTTTTCTCAATTGATGATGCTCGCCCCTGGCGTCGGCCATCGCTTTGGCCATCGCGGAGCTGCCATCGCAACGCCGCCATTCCCTCGACGCCACTTGCCCCATGCTACAAGAAATCGCCGCACATGGGAAGCCCACACAAAAAAATAATCACAACAGGCTGACGAGAGCCCTTGGCGATCACGCGGCTGACTGTTTTAGGTGTCGCAACGATGCGGCTCAAATTTGCATGATCTCGGCGCGCTTCTTCTCCACCAGCTCGTCCACCTTCGCCTCGTATTGCTTGGTCAATTCCTGGATTTGCTCTTTGCCGTGGTCCGCGTCGTCCTCGGCCACGACGCCGCCCTTCTCCTCGGTCTCCAGGACCTTGTTGGCGTCGCGGCGGGCGTTGCGAATGGCGACCTTGGCGGCCTCGGCGAATTGCTTGCATTGCCCGGTAAGCTGAAGGCGCCGCTCCTGCGACAGCGACGGCAAGACCAGGCGAATCTGCCGGCCGTCGCTGTGCGGCGTCAGACCGATCTTGCTGTCATTGATCGCCTTCTCAATCGCCCGGATATCCCCCGGATTAAACGGCTTGATGAGCAACTGCGTGGCCTCCGGCACGGCGATCGCCGCGATGGAGCGCAGGTCCGTCGGCGAGCCGTAATAATCCACCTTCATGTGCTCCACCAACGCCGGCGACGCTCTGCCGGTACGAATCCCCCGCAGCTCCAACTGCAAGTGATCTGTCGCCTTCTCCATGTGCATTTCACAATCAAGAAGTATGTCGTCGACCGGCATAAGAAGACCTCACTTGGGCACGATCTTGGTCCCGACGTTCTGGCCGCGGATGACCTTCGCAAGGTTGCCGGGGGTTTTCAAATTGAACACCACCAGCGGGATTTTGCGCTCCATGCAGAGCGTGATCGCGGTCAGGTCCATGACGCGAAGCTTCTCGGCCAGGACGTGCTCGTAGGAAATGTTCTGCAGCATGCGGGCCTTGGGGTCCTGCTTGGGATCGGCGGAATAGATGCCGTCCACCTTCGTGCCTTTGAGCAGCACGTCCGCGCCGATCTCGGTGGCGCGCAGGGCGGCGCAGGTGTCGGTGGTGAAGAAGGGGTTGCCGGTGCCGCCGGCCAGGATCAGCACGCGGCCTTTTTCCAGGTGGCGCACGGCCCGGCGGCGAATGAACGGCTCGCAAACGCTGTAAACGCCCAAGGCCGACTGCACGCGCGTGGGCTGGCCCATTTTTTCCATCGTCTCCTGCAAAGCAACGGCGTTGAGGACCGTGGCCAACATGCCCATGTAGTCGGCGGTGGCGCGCGGGATGTTGCCATCCTCGGCGAACGTAGCGCCGCGGATGAAATTGCCGCCGCCCACGACGATCGCCAGTTGCACGCCTAATTGCGCCACCTCCGCGCATTGGCGGGCGATGGTGTCCAGCTCGGGCGCTTCGATGCCGAAGGAACCTTCGCGGCAGAATCCTTCGCCGCTGATTTTTAGCAGGACGCGGGAGTAGCCGGCGGCGGATTCCCGGCCGGCCGCCGCCTTGGCGGATTTGGTGTCGTGCATGGGCCTGGATTATAGCGACCGCTGCCGCGTTGTCTTCCTGGCGTTGCGATCTATATTGGGCGGGCGATGAGCGTGTTCCTGATCGGCTACCGCGGGTGCGGAAAGAGCACCATCGGACGCAACCTGGCCCGGCGGCTGCGGCAAGAGTTCCTCGACAGCGACGAGTTGATCGTCCAAAGAGCGGGCAAGACCATCCGCGAGATTTTCCGCGAAGAAGGCGAGCCGGCCTTTCGCGATCTGGAGGCACAGCTCATCCTGGAGCTGGCGGGACGGAAGGATCACGTGATCGCCCTGGGCGGCGGAGCGTTGGAGCGCGCGGAGAACCGCCGGGCATTGGGCGCCGGGGACCATCAGATCATTTACCTCCGCTGCGAAGTGATGGAGCTGTTGCGGCGCATCGGCGGGGACGCGGGGACATCCGATAATCGGCCGCACCTGACCAACCTGGGCGGAGGGATAGAGGAAATCCAAAAGCTGCTGGCGCAGCGCGAGCCGATCTATAGAGCGGCGATGACCGCTGAGCTGGACGTAACCCATCTGACGCCGGACCAGGCGGCCCAACAGATCGTCCTGCTGCTGTAGAGATCGCATGAGCCCACATCTTGTTTTTATCATCTTTTTGTTCGTGCTGGGGACGTGCGTGGGGAGTTTTTTGAACGTTGTGATCTATCGTCTGCCACGGGGGATGTCGCTGTGGTGGCCGCCGTCGCGTTGCCCGCGGTGCGAAAAGCCGCTGGCGTGGTACGACAATGTGCCGGTGCTGGGATGGATCATGCTCGGGGGCAGGTGCCGTTATTGCCGCAAGCCGATTTCGCCGCAGTATCCGATCATCGAGGCCGTCACGGGAATTTTGTTTGCGTTCTATTACGCGATGTTTTTTGTGCTGCACCTGGGGCCGTGCCTCGGCGCATCGCCGCTGTTGCTGTTTGCCCACGACCCGAGCAATCGCGCCGGCCTGTGGCCGCTGTACGGGCTGGACATGGTTCTGATCGCCGGCCTGCTGGCGGCCAGCGTGATCGACGTCGAGTATTACGTGATCCCCGCGTCGATCCCGTGGTGGATTGCCGCGGCGGCGGTCGTGGTGCACGGCTGGGTGGACCGGCCGTGGACGATGGGCACGCTCACGGCAGCGCCGGCTGCAATGTCGCTGGCGGCCGGGGCGGCCGTGGGATTGGCGATCAGCATCGCCCTGCTCTTTCTGAAAATCATCCCCCTGAGTTTCCCCGACGGGGATCTGCTGGAAGGGGAGCGGCGTGAGCTGGAACAAAAGGCCCGGCAGGCGCAAGAAAGCGGCCGGAGCGTTCCGGAAATTCCGCCGGAACTGACCCCCGCGCAGGTCCGCGCGGAGATGCGCAAAGAAATGCTTTTTTTATTCGCCCCCGTGATATTGGGCGGGGCATCGCTGCTGCTGTACACCTACGTGCCGGCGGTGGCGCGCTTTTGGCTGCACGGCTGGCGGCACTATTGGCTCAGCGGCTGCCTGGGCTCGTTGCTGGGCGCGATGGTCGGGGGACTGGTGGTCTGGCTGGCCAGGATTCTCGGGTCGTACGGATTTGGCCGCGAAGCGATGGGCTTGGGCGACGTGCATCTGATGTTTGGCATCGGCGCGGTGCTGGGTGCGGGAGCCGCGACCGTGGCGTTTTTCATCGCGCCGTTTTTCGGGCTCGCCATCGCCATCTACATGCTGCTGACCGCGGCACGCCGCCAGTTGCCTTACGGACCCTATCTGAGCTTGGCCACCGCCTTTGTCATGCTATTCTATTGCCCGATTGCTGGTTATCTGAGGCCGGGAATCCAGGGACTGATGTACTTCGTCCGCCAGATTGTCGGCGCGTCCTGATGGCGAAAGGATCACATGGAAAACCTTTGGCTCAAAATCAAGGTCTGGACCAAGATCACCGTCTTCGCCCTGGTGGTGATTTTTCTGCTGATTTTCATCATAGAGAATGCCAACAAGCCGGTGACGATCTGGGTTTGGTTCGGCCACGACGTGGAAACCACGCTGCTGAAACTCATCCCGTCGTTGCTGCTGGTGGGCGTGGTGGGGACGCTGCTGATTCGCATGGCCTGGGGCACGCTGCGGCAGGTGAAGGATATCCGCCAGCGGCGTCAGGCTACGCAAGCGCAACAGGACCTGGCCGACATGCACACCAAGGCCGCGATGCTGCAAACCAGGCCGCAAAACCCCTCGGCGCCTCCGCCGTGACCCCCCGCCGCACGCGCCCTATACTGGGGCCATGTCGATTGCCATCCTGGATTACGGCATGGCCAACCTGCGCTCCGTGCAAAAGGCGTTTGCGCAGGTTGGATTTGCCGCGGACATCATCGCGCAACCGGAGCACATCGACCGGGCCGAAAAACTCGTTTTGCCCGGCGTGGGGGCGTTCAAGGATGCCATCGCCACGCTGCGACAACGCAACCTCGCCGAGGCCATCCTGCGTCACGTCCAGCGCGGCCGGCCGTTTCTGGGAATCTGCCTGGGACTGCAACTGCTGGTCGAGGTCGGCTACGAGGATGGCGAGCACCGCGGCCTGGGCGTGATCGGCGGCCAATGCGTGCGCTTCGACGTCGACCAAACCATGGGGCTGAAAGTCCCGCACATGGGATGGAATCAGCTCATGGTGAAGAATCCCTCGCCGCTGTTGCGCGATCTGCCGGCCGGATGCAACGTCTATTTTGTGCACAGTTATCACGTGGTCCCGACGGATGGCCGCGTGATCGCCACGGAAACGGATTACGGCGGCGCGTTTGTCAGCAGCATTTGCCGCGACAACGTGATGGCCACGCAGTTTCACCCGGAAAAGAGCCAGAAGATCGGGCTCAAAATACTGCAAAACTTTGCGTCGATCTGACGCCGCCTCATGTTGCCAGCGCCGTGTGGTACAGCATCAGGTACACGATGACGCCGGTAACGGACACGAACAGCCAGATGCCGATGGTTTTGCGAGCCAGGCGCCGGTGGTTTTCCCAATCGCGGCGGTAGGCCCGCCGCAGGGTCAGGCAAATCATCGGCAGCATCACGATAGCCAGGATGAGGTGCGGATAGAGGACCATCCGATAGGTGTGCCGCAGCCACGGCGCTGCATGGCTGGCGCCCGTGTGGTGCTCGCCGTGCTGGTAGTGATACGTCAGGTAACAAATCAGGAAGATCGCTGAAACGAGCGTCGCGCTGACCATCGTCCACCCGTGGGCGCGCCATCTTTGCCTCTTGATAAGGCCATAGCCCGCGCAAAGCAGCAAGCCACTGGCGGCGTTGAGCGATGCGTCAAGCTCCGGAAAGCCGAAGCTCATCGGCTGGCCTCCTGATCAAGAAGTTATTGCCAATCCGCCGACATGCGGCCGCGGGCGATGGCGCTGGCCGCCAAAAACATCGCCACCGCGAAGGCGACGCTGATGCCAAGACAAGTCGTCCACGACGGCAACGCCAGCTTCCCCGAGTCCGCCCAGTACAGCGCCCGCCTCAAGCCGGAGACGCCGTAGCTCAGGGGATTGACGTTCATCACCCAGCGCATCGCCCCTCGGGCCCCGTCGGCGGGGAACATCGAGCCGGACAAAAACCACATCGGCATCAAAAACAAATTCATGATCGCGTGAAACCCCTGTGTGGAGCTCATCCGCCACGCGATGCAAAAACCCAGGGCGGTCAAGGCAAAGCTGACGATCAGCATGATGCCCACCGCCAAGAGGAATGAAGCGGCTTGCAGCTTCACGCCGATGAGCGGCGCCAGAAGCAGGAAGATCACTCCCTGGCCGGTGGCCAACAGCGTCCCGCCCAGCACTTTGCCGAGCACGATCGCCATGGACGACACCGGCGACACCAGCACGGATTGCAAAAACCCCTCGCGGCGATCTTCGATGATCGAGATCGTGGAGAAAATCGCGGTAAAGAGCAGGATCATGACCAGCGTGCCGGGGAAAAAATACTCCATGAAATTGCCCCCACCGGGCGCGGCCGAGCGGAAGCTGCGTCCCATCCCCGCGCCCAGCAGGACCCAAAAGACGATCGGCGTGGCCAGAGCGCCGACGACTCGGTGCCGTTGCCGCACGAAGCGCACGATCTCCCGCTGACAGAGCGACGTCGCCGGCAAGATGACGCGCATGAAAATGGATGGTGTCTGGCGGCTCATGACCACGGCTCGATTCTATGCCCCGCCGAGGAACGGACCAACCTCGAATCAGCGAGGCCGCATTCGCCCGGGCGGTTCAATTTGCCACTTCACGGGTTTGCCGGTTCGCGGATGATCGACTTGAAGCTCGATGGCCGCCAACATCAAGCCGCCCGCGTGCGGCTTACCGTGGTAAACTTCATCGCCGACGATGGGGCAACCCAATTCCGACAGGTGAGCGCGAATCTGGTGTTTTCTGCCCGTATGCAGTTTGACGCGCAGCAGGGCCCAAACACCGCCGCGGCGGATTTGCTCGTATTCGGTGACGGCATGCCGGCCTCGGCCGGGCACACGGGTCGAATGCACGCAGCCGTCGGCCCATTCGACCAGGGCGGATTCGATCCGGCCTCTCTTGTGGAGCGGAGGAGGCGAGACCATCGCCAGATAAATCCGCGCCGCGCTGTGCCGGGCGAATTGACGCTTGAGCGCATTCAACGCCAGCTGATTTTTGGAAAAGATCAGCAATCCCGAAGCGTCACGGTCCAGTCGATGCACGAGGCCGATTTTGTCCGTGGGCCGCGCCGCCTGCAGGATGGCCAGGGCGGTCGGGCGAGGTTCGCGCGGAACGGTGCTGGTCAGAAGCCCCGCGGGCTTGTCGATGACCAGGACGTCGCGATCTTCAAAGACCACCGCAAAGGGCAGCGCGGCGGGCGAGCTGCCGCGCGGCAGAATGCGCACGACGTCGCCTTCAGCCAGAGGCTGCTTGAGCGCCGCGGCGACGATGCCGTTCACGCTCACGCGGCGGTCCTGCACCATGCGCTTAAGCGTCTGGCGCTTGGCGCCGGGGAACTGGCGGATCAACCGATCGAGCAGGATCATGTTTGTGACACCACCGCTTCCAGACGTCGCGATAGGCCGCTTCCACGTCGCGGGCCAGGCCGGCCGCGTCCGTCAGCGGGGAATTCCTCATTCGCTCACGCAGACCGGCGCGCATTTCCACCAGGCGGGGCAGGTCGCGCGACAAATCCTTGGCGATGTCGAGATACTCGTCGGGATCGCGGGCGATGCAATGGGCCAGGCCCAGATTGCTCAGGATGCTGACGCCGCCGCGTCCCACGGCGGTGCGGCCCCGCAACGTCACCAGGGCGACGCCCATCCATAGGGCGTCCAAACTCGTCGTGTGGCCGGGATAGGGGAAGGGGTCCAGGGCAATGTCCAGGCGGCCCAGCAGATCGAGATATTGCTCCCACGGCAGGCGCTCAACCAATTCAACCCGCTCCGGGGCGACGCCGAGGCGGCCCAGAGTCTCTAGGACGGCCTGGGCGGTCCGCCCCGCCGGGCCGCGCAATACCAAACGCGAATCCTTCACCTGGCACAAAAGCTTCGCCCAGGTGGCCAGAACCGCCGGGGTCACTTTGCAGAAACTGTTGAGGCTTCCAAAAGTGACGTGCCCGCGCGCCAGCGCCGGCGGCGGGCCGATGGGTCGATCCCCGCATTTGTCTTTCCAACAAATGTACGTCCGCGGCAGGCGAATCGTCGTTTCCGTATAACAGTCATCCGTGCCGGGCGGGTCCAGGTAAGGATCGCTGAGGCGATAGTCGATCGCGGCCAGACCCGTGGTGCCGGGGTATCCCAGATACGTCAACTGTACCGGCGCCGGGCGGCGGGCGAAGACCAGCAGGCGATTGTGAGCCATGTGCAGGGACAGATCCACCAAGATGTCGATCTGGCACTGGGCCACCTGCCGGGCGACTTGGGAATCGGACCAACCGGCGATGCGGTGCCACTGGTCGGCGCAGGCGGCGATGGACCGCGTCACTTCATCGTCCGATGGATTGTTGCTGAAACAGACGATCTGGAACTGCCGGTGATCGTGGTGCTCCAGGAGCGGCAGGATGGCCAGCCCAACGGGATGGGAGCGGAAGTCGCCCGAGACGTAGCCGATGCGCAGCGGTCGATCGGGGTCGGGATCGTTGCCGTGTTGCGGGATTTCCCGCGCCAGGTCCCGGGCGTGGCGGTCGTACCACTGCTCGTGTTCCCGCCGCAGAGCGAGCCCGTCCCAGTCGGGATGAAAATGCAGCGTGTAAAGCCGGTTGCTATGCGCCGTTTTGTTTTCCGGATGATGAAGAATGGCCCGATCGAACTGGGCCAGGGCCTCGTCGATTTGGCCCAGGTTAAAGAGAGTCACGCCCAGGTTGTTCAGGGCTTCGGGATCGTCGCCGCGATGTGCCAGCGCCCGGCGATAGCAGTCGATCGATCCATCCACGTCCTGGCGGGCCTTCAATGCGACGCCCAAGTTGTTGATCGCTTCGATGCAATCGGGACGCACCGCCAGCGCCCGCCGGAAACACGCGATCGATTCGTCGAGATCGTTTTGAAGATAGAGGGCGTTGCCCAGGTTGTAGAGGGCCTGGACGTTGTCGGGTTGCAGCGCCAGGGCGCGGCGGTAGGCGGCGATGGCCTGGGCGGCGTCGCCATTCATCCCGCAAGCGATCCCCAGGCTCAGCCAGGTTTCGGCCCGATCAGGCTGCAACCGCACCGCCAGGCGGAACGCGTCGATCGCCTCGCCGAAGCGCCCGCAGCCGCGGAGCATCTGGCCGAGGTTGTACGCCGCCGGGGAAAAATCCGGCTGCAGGGCCAGCGCCCGCCGCAAAGCCGCGATGGCCTCTTCCGCTCGCGCCAGGTTCGCCAGCACCATCCCCCGGTTGTAGTGATAGGACGCCTCGTCGGCCTTGAGCCCAATCGCCTGGTCGATCAGGCGCAGCGCCGCATCTTTTTGTCCCAGACCAAACAGGACGACGCCCAGACCGTGCAGGGCTTGCGGCTGGGCCGGCTCGCCGGCCAGGATCTGGCGATAAATCGCCTCCGCCTCGAACAGTTGCCCCTGTTGCTGTCGCTGGGCGGCGGCTTGCAACGCCTGGGGAACCGTCGTCGGGGGCATCGGAAAACCCGCCTGATTTTCTTCGTGCGTGGCCACTGGATTATCTGGCAAGGAGTTTAGCCGCCAGCGGCGCAAAGTAACTGATGATCAAGTCGGCGCCGGCGCGTTTGATGGCCAGAAGGGATTCCAGCACGGCGGCGTCGCGGTCGAGCCAGCCCTGCCGCGCGGCCGCCTCGAGCATGGCGTATTCGCCGCTGACCTGGTACGCCACCAGCGGCACGTTCAGGTGTTGGCGAATCGCGGCCAGGACATCCAGGTACGGCCCGGCGGGCTTGACCATCACCAGGTCCGCGCCCTGATCGACGTCGAGCTGGGCTTCGTGCAGCGCTTCGCGGATGCCGCGGGCGGGGTCCATCTGGTACGACCGCCGGTCGCCGAACTGCGGCGCCGACTCGGCCGCGTCGCGAAACGGTCCGTAAAACGCGCTGGCGTACTTGACCGAATAGGAGAGGATTGCCACGTCCGTGAACTGCGCTGAATCCAACCCGGCCCGAAGTGCGGCCACGGCGCCGTCCATCATCCCGCTGGGAGCCACGATGTCCGCTCCGGCTTTTGCGTGGTTGACCGCCTGCTGGACGAGGCGCTGGACCGTCGCGTCGTTGTCCACCGTGGAGCGGTCGGCGGTGAGGACGCCGCAATGTCCGTGGCTGGTGTATTCGCAGAAGCACAAATCGGTGATGCCCACCATGGGGACCTTGCGGGTTTTGCTCTGGCGCAGGAGTCGGCAGACCACGTTGTCGGGATCGAGCGCGGCAGAGCCCGCGGCATCCTTCCGATCCGCATCCATCACGCCAAAAACCAAAAAGGCGTTGAGGCCCTGTTCGGACAATTCCTCGAGCCAGTTGGCGGCGACATCCACCGACATCTGATACACGCCGGGCATCGACGCGACTTCCTGCCGCAGGCCCCCGCCCTCCCGCACGAAGACCGGTACGATCAGATCGCCTCGCGACAGACGCACCTCCGCCAGGCTGCCGCGGAGGCGGGCATTCAACCGTAATCGACGGGGACGAAGCATGGCAATATGAGTCGCCACTGGTTAGTTGCTGGCTGCTCGTCGGCGAATTTAAGCCCTTTTTCCAGCAACTAGCAACTGGCAACCAGCAACTCATCCATTACAATCCCGGCCATGGGCCGATGGATTGGGGCTTTTTTTCTGGGCATCCTTTGTGTCGGGGCGGCGGCGTGGGGGCAGGAAAAAAGGACCTGGGAATTTCGCGACGGAATGTGGACGGACGCGCAGCCCACGCCGACCACGGCGCCGGTGGTCGAGCCGGACCTGGACCGCGCCGAGCAATTGCTGGTCCAGCACCAACACAAGGCCGCCCGCAAAATCCTGTTGGAATGGGAAAAACACCACCAACATTCGCCGGGACGCGACCGGTGCATCTTCCTTCTGGCGGAGGCTTTTTTCCAGGACGACAGCCGCACCAAGGCGTTTTACTACTGCGATGAATTGATGGACGAATACCCGTCCAGCCCGCTGTTTGAGGCGGCGTTGCAGAAACAGTTCGACATTGCCGATGCCTATTTGAACGGCTACAAGCGGCAGTTCTTGTGGTTCCGATTCATCGACGCCAGCGATGATGGAATCGAAATGTTGTACCGCATCCAGCAGCGCGCCCCCGGATCGCCCCTGGCGGAACAGGCCCTGCTGCACACGGCGGACTATTATTACAACAATCAGGACTACGACCTGGCGGAGGACGCCTACAACGCCTACGTGCGCAGCTATCCGCGCAGCGCGGAAGTTCCGCGCGTGAAACTGCGAGCGGCGTTTTCATCGCTGGCGCAATTTCGCGGCGTGCGGTTCGACGCCACCAGCATCATCGACGCCCGGGCCCAGCTCGTGGACATCGAGAAGACCTATCCGGAGATGGCGGCCGAGGAAAACGTCCCCTCGGTCATCGAGCAGATCGACAGCGCCTTTGCCAAGAAGATTCTGGAAACGGCGCAGTATTACGGCAGGACGCACGAGCCCAAGGCCGCCGTGTATCACTATCGGTTTTTGGCGCAGACGTATCCGAATTCACCGGAGGCGGCCGAAGCGCGGGCTCGGCTGGGGAAGATGTCGCCGGCGCTGTTGGCCGAGGGTCCGCCGCCCGCCGCCGCGGGCTACGCCCCGGCCACGCGGCCGACCGCTGGCGCGGAGTTGCATTAGAGCAGGATGGCCATGTCGCGGGTGGGAATCGCTTGCGTGCTGATGCTTCTGCTGCCAGGCGGCTGCGTATCGCACGGCGGCAGTTATCACTGGAGCTCGCTGTATCGCCAGGACATTTCCACGGTCGCGGTGCCCCTATTTAGCAGCAAGGACTATCACCGCGGCGTGGAGTTCCAGGTATCCGATGCGCTGGTGAAGAAGATCGAGGAGTTTACGCCGTACAAGGTCGTGCCGCGCGAGCGGGCCGATACGATTTTGGAGGGGGAGATCGTGGCCGTGCGGCCGCTGACGGTGACGTTGGATCCGCACACGGCCACCCCCCAGGAGCAGCAATACACGATCGTCGTGAACTTCACATGGAAAAACCTGCACGATGGGAAGGTTTTGGTCAACCGCCGCGATTTTGAACAAACGTCCAACTATTATCCGACCTTGGGCGAGGGGCAGTACGTGGCTGCCCAGACGGCCGCCGAGCGGCTGGCGCTGGCCATCGTGCACGAGATGGAGGCGCCGTGGTAGGCCGCAAAAGCCGCCCAAGGCCCGGTAATTTCAAAGTGCGGCGGGGAATTGGGCGATAAGATTTACGGCTGGAAAAGCACCACGGCTAACCCGTATGATGACAAGTAACTGGCACGGCTGGTGATGGATGCCGGCCGCGGCCAAGGAGTGTTTATGTCCGAACAACCTCCCGATCGCCCTTTCCGGCGCAACGGCCGCTCCGGCCCCAATGGGCCCATGCGCGTTGGTCGGGGTCTGTTCGGATGGGCACTGTTGATTGGGTTGTTGATCCTGCTGTTCCTGTTCCTGCAGAACACGCGCCGCAGCTACCAGCCCATCGCCATCAGCGACTTTGAAACGCGCCTGTCGGAGAATCAGGTCAAGACGCTCATTATCGACGGGGATGACATCACCGGCGAATTCAAGGAAGCGCAAACGGTGCCGCCCTACTCGGTGAAGGTGGCGGCCTTCCGCGTCACCTACCCGACAGGCACGTTCTCCGGCGGCAGCGGCTACTTGTCCAAGATCATGGAAAAGCGCGGCGACGCCCAGGTCAACGCGGAGAACAATTCCAATATCCTGATCAACATCATCGCACCCCTGGTGCCGTGGCTGCTGATCTTCGGCGTCCTTTATTTCTTCGTGCTCCGCCAGCTTCGCAACAGCGCCGGCGCCGGCGGCATGCTGGGCAGCTTCGGCAAAAGCAAGCACAAAATCACGGCCAAGGATCACACCAACATCACCTTCGACGACGTGGCCGGCATCGAAGAAGCCAAGGAAGAGGTGATGGAGATCGTCGAGTTCTTGAAGAACCCCAAGAAATTTCAGCGCTTGGGCGGGCGGATTCCGCGCGGCGTGCTGCTGGTCGGCGAGCCGGGCACCGGCAAAACGCTGTTGGCCAAGGCGATCGCTGGCGAGGCGGATTGCCCGTTCTTCAGCATCAGCGGCTCGGATTTCGTGGAGATGTTCGTGGGCGTGGGCGCCAGCCGCGTGCGCGATCTGTTCAAGCAGGCCAAGGACAACAGTCCGTGCATCATCTTCCTGGACGAAATCGACGCGGTGGGCCGGCGCCGCGGCAGCGGGTTCTCCAGCGGCGGCCACGACGAGCGCGAGCAGACGCTCAACGCCATCCTGGTGGAAATGGACGGATTTGACACCAACGACCAGGTGATCGTCTGCGCCGCCACCAACCGCGTGGATGTGCTGGATCCGGCGCTGACGCGGCCGGGACGATTTGATCGGCAGATCTACGTCCCGCTGCCGGACGTCAAGGGCCGCTTGGAAATCCTCAAGGTGCACAGCCGCAAGGTCAAGCTGGGTCCCAACGTGGATTTGATGCGTCTGGCGCGTGCGACGCCCGGCTTCAGCGGCGCGGACCTGGCCGCGATCATCAATGAATCGGCCCTGGGCGCGACGCTGGCGAACAAGGAATACATCGAAATGGACGACCTGGAGGAGGCGCGCGACAAGGTGCGCTGGGGGCGGGCGCGCAAGAGCCGGGTCATCGACGAAAAGGAAAAGATCGCCACGGCGTATCACGAGGCCGGTCACGCCGTCGTGCAGTCCCTGGAAAAAGATGCCGATCCGATTCACAAGGTGACGATCATCCCGCGCGGCCAGTACGGCGGGGCCACGATGGCGCTGCCGGAAAAAGACCGCATGGCCCATTCCAAGAAGTGGTGCATCGCGTTCATGAAGGTGTGCTTCGGCGGACGCATCGCCGAGGAGATGTTCACCGGGGACGTGAACACCGGCGCCGCCGCCGACATCCGCCAGGCCACGGCGCTAGCGCGCAAGATGATCCGCGACTGGGGCATGAGCGATCGGCTCGGCTTTGTCTTCTACGGCGAAGACGACACTCGACAGAACTACTTTGATTTCGGCATGGCGCGCGACTATTCCGAGGAAACCGCCAAGGCGATCGACGAGGAAACCAAAAAACTGATCGACTCGCTGTACGAGGAGACGCGCAAGCTGCTGGAAGCCAACCGCGAACGCGTCGACGCGATGGCCAAGGCGCTGTTGAAATACGAAACGCTGGACACCGCCGACGTGGACCGCATCATGCGCGGCGAAACCCTGACCAAGCCGACGGTGGGCGATCTGCTGGAAAAAGAGCAGCGTCGCGGCGTGACGATCCAGCCGACGCCCGAGCCCAAGGGCCCGGATTTGACGCTGGGCGGCGGACCCGTGCCGGCGCCGGGATGAAGAAAATGCCGAATGCTGAATGATGAATTGGGGCTTTTCATTCAGCATTCCGCATTCATCATGGTTCATCTGCTCCCATTTCCCCCAGCAGTTCTTCCGATTCGATGATCTTCTTGGCCAGTTCGGGCGCGCTGATTCTGCGATTCTGGCTTTCCTGTTGCAGCTTTTTGTGCGCATCGGCCTCGGAGAGATTGGCGCGTTTCATCAAGATGCCTTTGGCGCGCTCGATGAGCTTGCGGTGCTCCAGGCTCTGCGCCAAGGCGGCTTTCTCGGCCAGCAGCACCATGTGCTCGCGGAAGCGGGCGACGGCGATTTCGATCTGGGCCAAAAGCGCCTCCTCGCTCACCGGCTTGATGAGATAGCCGAAGACACCCGCGACGCTGGCCCGATCGATCAGCTCCTTTTCGCCAAAGGCGCTGACGACGATGATGGGGCAGGCGCGGATTTTGAGCAGGCGCCCGGCCAGTTCCAGGCCGTCGCCGCCGCTGAGGCGGATGTCGGTCAGGACCAGATCGGGTTGATGCTGGCGGAAGAGGATCTCCGCTTGCTCGGCATCGGCGGCCTGCGCGACGACGCGATGGCCCAGCTTTTCCAGGTGCGATTGCAGCCCCAGCGCCACCAGCGTCTCATCTTCGACCACCAGGCAGCGGTACGTAGAGCCCTGAGTCGATGGCGAACTGCTCACGGATGTCTCCATGCGTCTGCCCCGGATTATAAGCCACGACCGTGCGATTCGTCTTCCAACAGGGGGAACTGCACGCGCGCGGTGGTTCCGCGGCCGGGACTGCTGATGACGTCGAATTGTCCCCGCAGCTCGCGGGCGACGAAATCGCTCACGAGGTTCAGCCCCAGGCCGTGACGCGACTGGCGTATCACGGCCAGGCGATCGGCGGGCAGTTCGCCCGGGCCGCCCGGCGGCGACGCCGGTTCCGGTGGACTGCTCCAACTTTGGGTCTGGTCAAAACTGTCGAATCCGCCGCCGTCGTCGATCACCTCGATGATCAGCGTGTTTGGTCCCCCGGCGGCGGCACGCACCAACAGGGTTCCCGATTTCAATGGGGCTGATTCGCCAAGGCCGTGGACCAGGGCGTTGTAGCACAATTCGTGCAACACCATGGCGAGCGTCACGGCGCGATCGGTGCGCACCAACACATCGCCCTGGCACAGCTCGGTCCGGACGGCAGCGCCCGGCGGCGTGACCACGGCCAGCGAATGCAGCGTCTGATCCACCAGCTCCTTGAGCGACACCCGCTCCGGAGAGCCGCTGAGCATGTCGTGCGCGCGGGCCAGCGTGCGCACGCGATCCCCGACGCGATTGAGCCACTTGCGAGCCTTGGGGGGCATGTCCGGTTGGTTGATGGACAGCAGCGCCACGATCCCGGCCAGGTTGTTCTTGACGCGATGATTCAACTCGCGGAGCAACGTCGCCCTGGCGTCGGCGTCGGCGCGCGTGCGCTGGTAGAGCCGGGAATTCTCAATGGCCATCGCCGCACGCACGGCCAGGAGTTGGCTCAAGCTGATCTGCTCCGGTGAGAACGATCCGGATTTGACACGCGTAAAGGTCAGCAGCCCAATGGGATTGACGCCGGCGCCCATCATCGGCACGAACAGGAGACTGCCACAGGGCAGGCGCTTGCGGAACGGGGCATAGAGGGTCGGATTATCCGGCCCGCCGTTCTCCACGACGATGACGCGCCGCTCCCGAAACGCCCGTCCCGACTGCGACCCTTCGATCGGATATCGCGTTCCCACCAGGTCGGGAGCATAATCCTTGGTCATCGCCGCCAGAACGAGCTCGTTGGGATTTTCCGACGCGAGGCCCACCTGACACAAATCCATCTCCAACGGCACCGGAGCGAACTGCACGATTCCCTGGAGGATCTGGTCCATCGAGCCATATTGCGCGACGAGATTGTTGATGACGGCGAACAGTGCATCGCGTTGCTCAAGCAGCCGATTGCGCGACGCCAGGGCCTGGCCGGCTTGCTCGTACATTCTGTCATTGGCGATGGCGACGGCGGCGAGCATGCCCCACAGTTCCGCCAGGCGAATGTCCTCCGCACTGAAATCCCGGACCTTCTGCTGACCCAGGATCATCACTCCGATGGTCTTTTGGCCAACCAACAACGGGACTTCCAGCATGGACCGCAAGCCGTATGGGTCGGTCAAGGCTCGATTCATGGGCACCGTTATGCGGTCGAGGTCGGGCATGGCGATGGGCCGGCGCCCGTCCATGCACCGCTTGGTGGTTGGCAGCTTATCCAATGGAAATTCGCGGCCTTTAAGCGAGGGCTGAACGCCCGCATCCACCACGAACTGGAGCGACCGCCTTTGCTCATCCAGTACGGCGACGGCCGACATCGACATCGACATCAGCTCGCGTGCCGCCTCCGCCAACCGCGGCCAGACCTCGCCGGTGGAGCCGACTTTGCTCAAGACCACGGCGGAGGTCTCGGCCAGTTTCTCCAGAGCGTTGAGTTGCTGCTGGACCCGACGGTCGTTCTGAAAGCGCAACTGATATCCCTGCCACACGCTGGCCACGAACAACACCAAGCCGGCCAGCCATGTCCACAGCGCCCAATTCGGTGCCTTGTCAACGTGCTGATCGACGAATGCCTTCGTTGGCGCCAAGTTCAGTTGCCAGGTTCGGTCCAGAACCTGCATGGGCGCCGGTGGCAAATCCACTACGGCCGCATCCGTCGGCGAAGACCGGGCCGGTACGCGGTACACCGTCTGCCCCTGGTCCGTCAGTTCCAGGATAAAGCGCCCCTCGAACGAGGGATCCATCAGATCCCGCAGGGCCATGGACAGGCGCAGCTGATAGATGACGGCTCCTTGGGAGCCGACGCTTTTGCCGTCGATGCCGGGTAGCGCCACGTCGAGGAGCGGCCCAAACTTTGAACCGGATTCCGGGCTGCCCGCCGCTTCCCGTTTTGTCTGGGCGCGAGCGACCAGCTCCGACCAGGGTGGACCCAGCTTCTGCCACGGGGCAAACGGCGCGGCCTGGCCTTGGACTTGGCGGCAGACACCCTGAGGGTCCACCCAGGCGATCGTGGCGATCGCCGGACCCCATGAACCGACATCCTTGACTTCGGCGACGAACGCGCTTTCGGTGGCAAATCGCCCGGCTTCCCAGCGCCATCTCACCGCTCTGACGGCGCCGCCCAGGTCCCGCTCGCCCCGCGTCGCCAGGCGCCCGGCGAAATAGGTCGCTTCCGACTGCGCTTGGGCTCGGCCATTGATGCGCTCCAGATGCCAGATCATCACCGTCAGGCCAATAACGACCGCCAGCATGAAGGCCGGAAGCGCCCACATCGAGCGCCCAAGCGACGCTACGCTCGCAACACTGAATCTGGTCAGGTACCTGGGCATGAACGCGGCAGCGGCATTGTACCCGCGATGGCACGAATCGCATTCGAACCCGCCAGCGCGGTCTCATGGCACTTGGAGATCGACGGTGATCGTCAGGCGCTGGCCGTTGCGAAGGACTAGAATGTCGGTCTTTCCACGGCGAGTGGCAATGGCAGCGGCAAAGGAGGGTACATCGCCAACGGACTGACCGGCCAGGGCGAGGATCAGGTCGTTGGGTTGCAGGCCGGCTTTTTCGGCAACAGAGCCGGCGACCACGCCCACCACGCGCAGCGCCCCAGTGGCGCCACGCGACTCGCTTTTGCGCTGGGGATCGTCCTGGGCGACCGATCGCACCGCCACGCCCAATACGGCCCGTCGCACCTGGCCGTGCTCGATCAGCTCGCGCGTCAGCGGCTGGTAGACCGCCAGCGAGAAGAATCTGCCGGCCTGGGAGATTCCCGCGATGTGACCATCCAGGGTCACCAGCGCGGCCTGGTCCGGCCCCTCCCCCAGCCAGACGGCCAGGCGGCACATCGCCGGATTCAGCGGCACCACCATCAACAGGCTGCCCGGCTGAGGGATGTCTGTCGCCACCGCCGCGGGCTTCACCTCGCCGTCTTGCAGTTGCAGAACCGTCAGTTCCGCCGGCCGATCCGACGCCACAAACGTCGCCAAAACCAGCTTCCCATCCGCCAACAGCACCTGCACGGGCGCACGGAAATCCTCCCGCTGGGTAAATCGCGGGACGACCACGTGGCGATCCTGGTCGATCACCACCCCCACCGTGTTGGGAACGAAGCGGCCCAACTGCCACAGAATGAGGTGCGGACTGGGAGCCGTTGTGGCGTCGGACGGCGCCGTGGTCGGGGCGATATCCTCACGAACGAAGAACTGGCCCTGTTGCCGTTCGATCTCTTCCAACTGGCGGCGAGCGTCGGGATCAAGTCGCGAGGCCCATTTGGCCAGCGGATCCTCGCCGGCCGCGAAAAACGCCACGCCCGGCAACTGCACGCGCACGATGCTGGGTGCCGCCTGATTGTAAAGGGATTGTGTCTCGCGATTCAGCTCATCCAGAAGCGGACGGGTCGCAGGCGAATGGTCTTGGCCGCGCGCGGCGCCGGCCATGACGCACAGCAATAGCGCGGCGCAAGAGCGCCGCCAGAGGTCTGCAAACCGCACCATGAACGATCCGTCCGAACTACGCCGCCTTTAGAATTGATCGCCGGCGGGCACCACCTCGTGGATGCCGCCGCGATTGGCTTGCGCTTTGGCCAAATCGTCGATAAATTGCCGGGCCTCGTCAAACGTGTTGAACTGGGGAGCAGCGACCACCCGCCCGGAGGAGTCGCTAACAGTGACGACGAATTTGCCGCCGCCCAGCATCGCCCCAGGTCCGCCGCCCAGCGTCGGTCCGGGTCCCCCGCCCAAACTGGCCTGGTGCGTTGCTGTCACCGTAGCGCCGCGCCACAGCCCCGCCCACCGATCGTGTCCCATCCAGCCCAGGCCGATTCCGATCATGATGCATGCCGCAGCCGTCATGATCGTCCTGAGCGAGCCACTGACGCGCGCGCGGGCGTCCTGCCGTCGCGCTTCGCGCAGGATGTTGTCCTGCAATTGCGTGAGGGCATCGTCATTGGGTTCCAGGGAGGTCCAGACGACCTGCCGCATGCCGGCCTCGGCGCGCAGGCGATCCAATTCGGCCGTCAGTTCCTCCTCCACGGCCAGCCGCCGCCATAGTCCCTCGCATTCGCTGATCGGCATTTCGCCGTCGAGATACGCCTGAAGCAGTGCCAAATCGTTGTCGTTAACGGCCATGATTTTCCCTCAATCCTGATTCACGTACGCCCGGAGCATCTCACCCAGTTGCCGGCGACCGCGGTGAATCCAGGTCTTCACCTGCGGGATGCTGGCGTCGAGGGATTCGGCGATTTGGGCGTAAGACATTTTTTCGTACTCGCACAACACCAAGGCCGCGCGAAAATTGTCCGGAAGGCGATCGATAGCGCGGCGAACCTGCAGGATCGTTTCGCTCTCCATCACTTGCCGGCCCGGCGAATGCACCTGGGCGGCCTCCAGGGTGTCGTCGATCAAGCTGGCCATGCGGGGCTGGCGAAGCATACGAAGAGCCTCATTGACCACCGTCCTCCGCACCAATCCGCCGGGCTGACGCCAGTCATATCGGTGACGATGCTGGTACAGATTCATAAAGGCCTGCTGTACAACATCTTCCGGCGAAGCGCGGTTGCCCACAATGGCCCGCGCCACCGCCAGCAGCCGCCGCGAATGCTGCCGTACCGCCTGCTCAAACAATTCCTCCGTCGTCGCCACTTTGGCTTGCGGACTTGTCTCATCGGTTGACACGCGCCGACTCCGGGAAAGTTACAGTATATCTTATCGCGCCTTTGCCCATTCTTCCTGAATTGCACTTGCCGTACAATCCGCAGCCCTAAAGTCCAACGTTTAATCCCGAAATCCTAACCAAAGGAACCCTAATCATGAACGTGTCCTCTATGCCTCGCCGCCAACTGGGCAAATCCGGGCTTGTGGTTTCGGCTCTGGGCTTGGGCTGCATGGGCATGTCCGAATTCTACGGCCAGGGCAACGATGAAGAATCCACCCGCGTCATCCATCGCAGCATCGAGCTGGGCATGAACTTTTTGGACACGGCCGACATGTACGGCCTGGGACGAAACGAGCAACTGGTCGGACGCGCCATCCGCGACCGGCGGCACAAGGTGACTCTGGCCACCAAGTTCGGCAACGTCCGCAGCGCGGACGGCGCGTTTTTGGACGTCAACGGCAAGCCCGATTACGTGCGCACCGCCTGCGACGCCAGCCTCCAGCGCCTGGGTATCGACGTCATCGATTTGTACTACCAGCATCGCGTCGATCCCAAGACGCCCATCGAGGAGACCGTCGGCGCCATGGCGGAGCTGGTGAAAAAGGGGAAGGTTCGCTACCTGGGCCTGTCCGAAGCGGGAGCCGGCACGCTGCGGCGGGCGGTCAAGATTCATCCTATCGCCGCACTACAAACCGAATATTCGCTCTGGACGCGAGACGTCGAAGCGGAAATTCTGCCCACGTGCCGCGAGCTCGGCATCGGCTTTGTCGCTTACAGCCCGCTGGGACGTGGATTTCTCACCGGGGCGTTGAAGAAGCCGGAGGATCTTTCCGCCGGCGACCGGCGACTGGCGTTCCCACGATTCCAAGGGGAAAACTTTCAGAAGAATGTTGAGTCGGTCAAAAAGATCGAACAGCTCGCCTCCCGCAAGCGGTGCAGGCCGTCGCAACTGGCGCTGGCCTGGGTGCTGTCGCGCGGCCAGGACATCGTGCCGATCCCCGGCACCAAGAAGCTGAAATACCTGGAAGAAAACGCGGCGGCCGTCCGCGTGAGGCTCAGCAAATCCGAAGTGGCCGAAATTGAGCAGGTGGTTCCGCCTGGCGTTGCCGCCGGCGAGCGCTATTTTGCCGAGGGCATGGGAGCCCTGAACCGCTGAATTCAACCGGGAGGACGCCGGCCTGCGCTTCTACGCCACGCGCTCGTAGGTTCCGATCAATTCGCCCTGGGCCAGAACATGGCCCTGCATCGCCTTGAGCAACTGATTCTTGTCCGGAGAGCCAGTCACAGCGAGCGGCTGGTCCAGGGCAAAGAGCTGGAAGAAGTAGCGATGCACGCCATGGCCGATGGGCGGCCTGGGGCCCAGGTACCCTTCCTTGCCGGCGTAGTTCTTGCTCTGCCGCGCGCCGACGGGATTGCCGACTTCCGCGCGCTGGGGGACATTTTCCGGCAGGCTGTCGGCTTGCGGCGGAATCTTGTACATGATCCAGTGCAAACAGGGCTGCGGCGTCGGTGCATCCGGATCTTCGCAGACCAGCACCAGTTCCCGTGCTCCGCTGGGCACGCCGGTCCAACGCAGCGGCGGTGAAACGCCCTGCTCGTCCTGCGTGTATTTCCGGGGGATGGGCTTGCCGGGCCCAAATGCGGCACTGCTTACGGCAATGGTCTTTTGGGCCTGCTTGAGCATCCGCCCCAAATTCGCTTCGGCTTTATCCACGATGGCCATGGGTTCCTCCTCTATTGCTGCTGTTGATGCTCCTGCTGCTGATTGGCGAATTCACGTTGGCCGGGGTAGCCCGAGGCGTAGGTGGGAATGTCCAATGACTGGAGGCGTTCGGCAGCCAGTTCGGTGGGAATCGCCGCAAGCTCCGCGGTTTTGACGGTGACGTCGATGATTTCGGTGGCATTACCGCGGTAGACACCGCGATTGGGGGGGACATCGCGGAAATCGCGGCCGATGCCGACCTTCACGAATTGGCCGGCAACCACGGCGCGGTTGGCCGCATCGAATCCGACCCAGCCGGCCGACGGAAACAGCAACTCGCACCAGGCGTGGGTCTGCGCGTAGCCGCGGGAACGCTCGGAGACCGGGTGAATGAATCCGCTGACGTAGCGGGCGGGGATGCGCAGGGCGCGGGCCAGGCCGATCATGAGGTGCGTGAAATCCTGGCAGACGCCGAACCCCGTCTCCAGGATTTCGGTGATCGGGCTGGCCGAAGTGGTGATCCCTTTTTTGTAGGTGAACTTGTCGTCGATGAGGTACAGCATGCGCAGGGCCAGTTCGCCCAAGCTGGTTCCCTGGCCCGGCTCCAGGTACTGGGCCAGCTCGCGCAGCTTGGGGCCATCGACGATCGGTCCGCCGAATTGCAGGTAATCGTAAACGGTGTAGTCGTAGGCATCGGGAGCGATCGGCCATTGGTCGCGGAAGCGCTCCGGCTGTTTGTGCGGGCGGTCCGTCTCCACGACGCTGGTGGCGAGGATGCGAATCCGGTTGTGAAAGCCGTTGACGGAAAACGTGTGCACGGTGTTGCCCAGCCAGTCGAAATAGCTGCTGACGCTGGTGGGCGGGCCGATGGCCAGGTCGAACGAGAGCCGGTGCTGGTCCTGCTCCTGCCGCGGCACCATGCGCAGCTCCATGATCGACTCGCTGATCATGTCCGAATAGCGAAGATCGGTTTGGTGAGTAATCTTTAGCAGCATGGGTTGATCAAACCTCCGTGACTTCGACGGCGACGGACATTTTTTCCGTTGCCGGCGTGAAGAGGGTGCCGCTGGTGGGCGCGGTGTCGCGGTAATGGCGGCCGTAGCCGACGCAGATGTGGTTGGTCTGCGGCAGCACGCCGTTGGTCGGGTCGAATCCCTTCCATCCGATGTGCGGTATGTAAAGCTGCACCCACGCGTGGCTGGATTCGGACCGTGCCCGGCTGGCGCCCGTGCCGGTGTAAATGTATCCGCACACGTATCGCGCCGGGATTCCAAGCATCCGCGCCATGCAGATCAACAGATTCGCAAAATCCTGGCAGACGCCGGCCCGCCGGGTCATGAACTCGTACGCGGTGGTGTGCAGCCCCGTGCTGCCGGGCGTGTATTCGTACTGGCGAAACAGCGTCAGGTTGATGGCAAACAGCGTTTCCATCAAATCGCGATTGTTCCTCTCCACGAATCCCATGGCGTATTGGTAGATTTCCTGAAGCTGCGTGACGGGCAATTCCTCGGGCGTCAGATACGGCGCCAGCATCATCCGCTCCCAGGGCATCCAGACCAGCGGGAACGACGGCCGGATGAGCAGCTTGGCAAACGCAAAGGGGTCCACGTCCAGAAGCTGCACCTGTGACTCGGCGGCAATCGTCAGCTCGGTGTACGGCTGCTCGAGGCTGAAGCGCGTCGCCCAGTTCCCGAAGACGTCCTCGTATTCGATGAGCTGTCCTGCGGGTGAAACGCGCAGGCGGTAATCGAGGACGGTTTGCCTCCAATCGTCGATGGGGCGCAGATGCAACTCGTGCGTGCTGCGCTGCACCGGCCGGTCGTAGGCGTAGCGCGTGCGGTGGCGCACGCGCAGGCGGCGCGTGCGCAACGTCTGGGCCGGGCTGGTGAGCAGGGTGTCGGTCATCGCACGCTTTCCATCACAGCAGAAAATACGATTGTTGCACGGCCAGCGCCGCGTCGTGGCCGGCGCTCTGGATGCGCTGCAGGTAATTGCCCAGACCCTCGGCCACGATCTCGCCGATCTCGGCGTATTCCAATTGCGCGTCCAGGCGTCCCAGGATTCGCTCGGCCGGGTCGATGACCCCGCCGCGGGTGCCGGAACGGATCGCCGTGATCGACGCCAGCGCGCTACGCACCGAGAATCGCACGGAGCGCGGAAAATCCGGCTCGAGGATGAGAAACCCCGCCACGCGGAACGGGTCCATGTCCCCCACGTGATTGCGACGGTAGGCCTCGATCGCGCAGCAGCTCCGCAGCACGGCCATCCAGTGAATGTTGCGCAGCGTGTTTTCCAGCATCTGCTCCGACGCCTTGAGAATGTCGAACTTGGTTTGGATGATGCGGCAGGTGACGTCGATGCGCTCCAGGTATTTGCCCAGCTGGGCAAACAGCCAGCGCTGATCGTGAGCCAGGGTCTGATCGGTCAGGCCCTGAAAGAGCATGGACCCGGTCATGACCGAGCGCCAGACGCTGTCGGGAGATTCCTCGAAACGTGCCGGGGCGTCCTCGGCGCGCAGCGACCAATACAGCGCATTGAGATGCTCCCACATTTCCGCGGAGATGTTTTCGCGGATTCCTCGGGCGTTTTCGCGGGCGCGGGTGATGCAGTTGACGATGCTGTTGGGATTGTCCGCATCGATCGTCAAATGCTGGGCGACGCGGATGGAGATGTCGCCGTTGGCTTCGGGCAGCTCCGCAAGGCGCAGGATGGTGAGGATGCTCTGCCATTGCCGGGCGACCATGGCGGGTGCCAGATCGCCCATGTCGATCAGCACGTTGGCATTGACCAAAAGCAATCGAGCGACGTGCTCGGCCCGCTCGACGTAGCGCGCCATCCAGTACATGGCATCGGCGTCGCGCGCCAGCATCGGCCGGGCGGAACTGGGCAAGGGCGGGGAGGCGATGCCCATCGTCGTAAATCCGCGCGCCGGCGTGTTGTCCGCTGTCGAAGGCATATCATCCCACCATTTCCTCTTCCAGCACCCAGGTGTCCTTGCTACCGCCGCCCTGGCTGCTGTTGACCACCAGACTGCCGGATCGCAGCGCCACGCGCGTCAGCCCGCCCGGCATCACGATCACCTTCTGGCCGTAGAGAATGTAGGGGCGCAAATCGACGCGCCGGCCTTCAAAATGATCCTCCACCAGGCTGGGATGCTGGCTGAGCTGCACCACCGGTTGCGCGATAAAATTGCGCGGATCGTCCTTGATCTTGGCGGCAAATTCCTCCCGCTCCTGCTGAGCGGCCTGATGGCCCATGAGCATTCCGTAGCCGCCCGATTCGTTGGTGCTCTTGACCACCAGTTCGTGCAGGTGTTCCAAGACGTATTGGCGGTCGGCCTCGCGGGCGCAGATGTACGTCGGAATGTTGGGCAGGATGGCGTCCTGGCCCAGATAAAACTTGATCATATCGGGAACAAACGGGTAGATCGCCTTGTCATCCGCCACGCCGGTGCCCACGGCATTGGCCAGCGCCAGATTCCCGCAGCGATACGCGTTCATAAGCCCCGGCACGCCCAGGGCGCTGTCGGGCCGGAAACACAGGGGATCTAGAAAATCGTCGTCCACGCGACGGTACAGCACGTCGACGCGCCGCAGACCCGCCGTCGTCCGCATGTACAAGAATCCCTTGTCCACCAGCAGGTCGCGCCCCTCGACCAGCTCGATGCCCATCTGCCGCGCCAAAAAGCTGTGCTCGAAATACGCCGAGTTGTAGACCCCGGGCGTGAGGATCGCGACGCTCGGTTCATCCGCATGATGCGGCGAGACGTGCTTGAGGCACTGCAGCAGATTGTACGGATAATCCTCAATCGCCCGTACGCGGTATTCGCTGAACAGCGAGGGAAAAACACGCTTCATGACCACGCGGTTTTCCAAGACGTAGCTGACCCCGCTGGGCGTGCGGGCATTGTCTTCCAGAACGTAATACCTGCCCTCCTTGTCGCGGATCAGGTCGGTTCCGCAGATGTGGATGTAAATGTCGCGCTGCACGTTCACGCCGAACATTTCCCGGCGAAACATCTTGGCGCCGTAGATCAGCTCGGGCGGGATGACGCGCTCTTTGAGGATGTGCTGCCCGTGGTAAATGTCCTGGCAAAACAGGTTCAGGGCGGTGATGCGCTGGATCAGTCCGTGCTCGATTGCGTCCCACTCATCCGCCGGCACAATGCGCGGAACCAAGTCGAACGGGAAGATTTTCTCGACGCCGCGGGCGTCGTTGTAGACGGTGAAAGTGATCCCCTGATTGCGGAACAGCACGTCGCTCATGCGGCGGCGGCGCTCAAAGGCTGGATAGCCCGCCGCCTTAAGCCGATTGACCAGCGGGGCATAGTGCGGCCGCGGCTGGCCCGACGGGGAAAAAACCTCGTCGAATAAGCCGTTGGCCTCGTAGTTTTTGAACATCGCCGATGGATCCGATCTTCCCGTCCATCCGCCGCCGCTGGGCAATTCTAGTCCTGGCGCCCCCGCGGTCGCAAGGGGCGCTTTGTGGGTCGGTAAACCGGGCGATTCCAGGCGGCTTTGACGTTTGCCTGGCCTTGCCCTACCTTCTTCGGCCCATGGCGCAATTCAAAGATGTCACCGTGCCGCTCGACGCTGGGGCGATTACTTTTTCCCGCGGCGCGCTGAACGTGCCGGATCGGCCGATCATTCCGTTTATCGAAGGAGATGGAACCGGACCGGACATCTGGCGAGCCAGCCGACGCGTGTTCGACGCCGCCGTCGAAAGGGCCTACACGGGCAAACGCAGCATCGCCTGGATGGAAGTCTTCGCGGGGGAAAAGAGTTTCAAAAGGTTCGACACCTGGCTGCCGGATGACACGGTGGAGGCGTTCAAGACGTTTCTGGTCGGCATCAAGGGTCCGCTGACCACGCCCGTCGGCGGCGGGATTCGCTCGCTCAACGTCGCCCTGCGGCAAATGCTGGACTTGTACGTCTGCCTGCGCCCGGTGCGGTATTTCAAGGGTGTTCCTTCGCCGGTGAAGAATCCCCAGAAAGTGGATGTGGTGATCTTCCGCGAAAACACGGAAGACATCTACGCCGGCATCGAATACCCCGCGGGCAGCGCCGATGCGCAAAAGGTGCTCGATTTCCTTCAGCAGAATTTCCCCAAAGAGTTCAAGAAGATTCGCTTCGGGACCGAGGACGCGGCGCGCGGCTGGCAAAAACAGCTTGAGGAAATCGGCGCCCCGCCGCGGGACGTTGGTGTGGAGGTCGGGATCGGCGTCAAGGCGGTGAGCTACCTCGGCACCGAGCGGCTGGTCCACAGCGCCATCAGTTACGCCATTGCCAACCATCGCAAAAGCGTCACCTTGGTGCACAAGGGGAACATCATGAAGTTCACGGAGGGAGCGTTTCGCGACTGGGGCTATCGCGTGGCCAAGCAGTTTTTCGGCGCTGTCGAGATCGACGGCGGGCCGTGGTGCCAGATCCCGCAAGGCAAGCCGGGAGCGGGCATCGTGATCAAAGACGCCATCGCCGACATCACCCTACAGCAGGTTCTGACCCGGCCGGAAAATTTCGACGTCATCGCGACGCTGAATCTCAACGGCGACTACTTGTCGGATGCCCTCGCCGCCCAGGTGGGCGGCATCGGCATCGCACCCGGTGGCAACATCAACTACATCACCGGCCACGCCATCTTCGAGGCCACCCACGGCACCGCCCCGAAATACGCCAACCAGGATGTGGTGAACCCGGGCAGCGTCATCCTTTCGGGCGTCATGATGCTACAACATCTGCATTGGCCAGAGGCGGCCGGCCTGATCGTCCGCGGCCTGGAACGCGCCATTGCTGCCAAAACCGTCACTTACGACTTTGCCCGGCTTATGGAGGGGGCGAAACAGGTCAAATGCAGCGAGTTTGCGGCGGAAATAATACGCCAAATGGCCTGAGCCTGAATGAGGCGGCGTTTGGCGGACAATTGCTGGCAAGATGGGCGATTTGACCTTGAGCTCCCAATATCTGCGGGGTCAAGCTAAACTTGACATATTGTTCGGAACTTCCTAGGTTTATAGTGGCTTAGAGCGGCCTTTTCAGGGTAGGCTTGGACGCAGCCGAGGGTTTAGGGGTTTGTTTGCGTCCATCGCTGGAGCCACGGGTTGAACATGTCTCAGTCACGCAACTCTGTCGGCGCTCCCGGGTCCGCTGCGGCTGCGTCATCATCGCCCAACCTTGACACCGAAGTCGGCAAGGTTGTGATAGACATGGGGTTAGCGACAAAGACGGAAATCGAATTCTGTCGCGAGGCACAGAAGCAAGCCTCCGATCCCAACGCACGCAGCCTGGCCGACCTGCTGGTCGAGAATAGCTTCATCACGGTTAATCAGGCCAAGCGGATTCGCCAGACCCTTTCTGAGAGAAAATCGAGCCGCATCCCTGGATACGAAATCCTCAGCGAACTGGGCAAGGGTGCTATGGCTCGGGTGTACAAGGCCCGCCAGCTTTCGCTGGACCGGATCGTGGCCGTCAAGATCCTGCCCAAGAAGATGAATGAAAACCGCGATTTCGTGGAGCGGTTCTACAGGGAAGGCAAAGCGGCGGCCCGGCTCAGCCACAACAACATCGTCCAGGCCATCGACGTGGGCGAATCCCCCGAGGGATTCCACTACTTCGTCATGGAGTACGTGGAAGGCAAGACCTTGTACGATCTGATGGTCCCCCCACCGGCCGGCGAAGGCAAGAAATTCACCGAGGCCGAGGCCCTGGACATCTCCATTCAGATCGCCGACGCCCTGGCGCACGCCCACCAGCGGGGATTGATCCACCGCGACGTCAAGCCCAAGAACATCATCCTCACCCCGCAAGGCGTGGCCAAGCTAACCGACCTGGGTTTGGCAAGGCAGATGGACGACAAGCTGGCGGCGGAAATGGAGGCGGGCAAGGCGTACGGCACGCCGTACTATATCAGCCCCGAGCAAATTCGCGGCGATTTGGACATCGACTTCCGCGCCGACATTTATTCGCTGGGCGCAACGATGTACCACCTGGTCACCGGCCGTCCGCCATTTGAGGGTGAGACGCCCAGCGCGGTGATGCACCAGCACCTGCGCCAGCCGCTGATTCCCGCCGATCATTTGAATACCTCCCTGTCCGCAGGGTTCGGGGAGATCATCGACGTGGCGATGGCCAAGAAGCGCGAGGAGCGCTACGCGTCCACGGAAGAGCTGTTGGAGGACCTGCGCGCTGTTCGGAACAATCAGCCGCCCAAGCACGGCCGTCGCGCCGTCGATCTGGATATCCTGGCCCGCCTCGAGGAAACGGGCAAAACCGTTGACATCGTGCCCAAACCCGTGCCGCAGCCGCAAACGTGGCAATTCAGTTCGACGTTTGTGCTGTGGCTGGCCGGAGCCATGGGCGTTTCTCTGCTTGTCAACGTGATCCTATTGCTTATCCTGACGCATCGCTAAACGTGGGTGCGCAGCAGCGGTAATCGCGCGACTACCGGCCCTGCGCCGCCGGTTGCCGATTTATGCAAACCCTCGGATTCATCGGATTGGGCATCATGGGCGGGCACATGGCCTGCCGGCTCCTGGAAGCGCGCCTTCCCCTGGTGGTACATACGCGGACGCGCTCCAAGGCGTCGCGACTCCTGGCCCGTGGGGCGCGCTACGCCGCTACGCCCCGGGAAGTAGCCGCCCAGTGCGACATGGTCTTCATCTGCGTCACGGACACACCGGACGTGGTTTCGGTCATCACCGGCGAAGATGGCATTCTGGCCGCCGCGCGCTCGGGGCTCGTCGTCGTCGATCATTCCACGATCTCGCCCAGTGCCACCCGCGAACTGGCCGATGAGCTGGCCGTCCGCGGCGCCATCCTGCTGGATGCACCAGTCAGTGGCGGTGAAAGCGGCGCCAAGAACGGCACGTTGTCGATCATGGTCGGCGGCGACAAAAGTGCCTTCGAGCGCGTCGAGCCTCTGCTAAGGAAAATGGGTGCGACCATCACCCACTGCGGCCCCAGCGGGTACGGGCAACTGACCAAGCTCGTGAATCAAATCCTGGTCAGCGTGACCAATCTCGCCGTCTGCGAAGCACTTGCGTTTGCCAAGAAGAACAATCTGGACTTGGAGAGAACGATCGCGGCCCTCTCGGCCGGCGCGGCTGGATCGTGGCAGCTTTCCAACCTGGGCCCGAAGATGATCGAAGGTGATTTTCGCCCGGGCTTTATGGTCAATCTGCAGCAGAAGGATCTTCGTCTGATCCTCCAGGCAGCCGAAGAATCGAACACGTCCCTGCCCACCACGAGCCTGGCGCATCAGCTCTTCACTGCCGCCCAGGCCGCCGGCCACGGCAAGGACGGCACCCAGGCGCTGTTTACCGTCATCGAAAAACTGGCGTCATTGCATTAAGCGGCCGCAGCCGTGTTCATTCTTCCCACACCGCCACGTCCGCGGGGGCCAGGCGGACCGAACCGATCAAAAAGCGCGCTTTAGCAGGAGCGGGTGTTCGCATCGGGCGATGCTGATAGTTCAAGGCAATGTGGTACGGACCGCGACGCAATAGTTGCACGCGCGGCGGAAGTGGTTTGGTGCGCAGACGATTCGGGCCGATGAATTTGGACAGAGATTCAACGAACGCATCGAGCAGACCCTGGTGGCTGTAGACGCCGAAATAATGGACCGAGCCTTTGCCGAGCACGCGGCGCGTGATGGCGGCGGCGCCGGCGTAGGGTTGGTCGGCGTACGTGGCCAGAACCTGCGCCCCCTTCTGCGGCGTCAACTGATCGGCCCAGACGTTCCACGCGTAGTGCCGGCGATTCATTTTAATTCGGCCCTCGACGCCTTCGGGCAAACCGTCATAGGAATCGATCGTCGCGCCAATCAGCGGCAGGATCGGCCCGCCCAGAGGCGATTCCCAAAGCTGCCCCGTGCGATCCATCAGACCCGAGCGGCAGGTCAATACCAGATTCCCGCCGCCGCGGGCATACGAGTCCATCTGCGCCATCAGCGCATCGTCCACCATCTGAACGCCGGGAGCGACGACCAGCGGCAGATCATCGGGCCAAGCCATGCCCGGCCGCAGTACCAGGACGCGCACACCCAGGCGGCACAGCGCGGCATACCACATCTGCAGCCATCGCGGCTGATTCCATCGCTTGGCCTGCGGCATCGTTTCGTAATACCAAAGCTGGTCAAAATCGAAGACCAGGCCGACCGTTCGCCGCGGATCGTGCGACTCCCGCGAAAGATGCGGCACGCGGCTCAAATCCAGACGCCGTATTTCCTGAATCACCTGCGCGAACTGCCTTCCCCCGGGCGAGGGCGTCACACCATCCGGCAGGACCAGCCCGCCGTGAAACAGCTCGATCCCAAAACGCGGCTGACGGAAGCGATACGTCGTGACGAATTCCGCGCCGTGGGCAAAGGCCGTCCACAGCCACAAGCGCACCGCACCCGGATAAACCTGGGCCGGCACGCCGCTCCAGTTCAATTGGCCGGGCTGAAGCTCCAGCAACCCCCAGCGGTGGTGATAGCTGGCCATCTGATCGTGCATCAATCCGATGGCCGCGGGATCGGCGATTCGGTACGTCTGGTCCTTGACCTGTTTTTCCATCCCCGTCACGGGATAGCTATCCCACGCCAACAGCGTCAGATCCTCGGCCATGTCGCCGGGATCGCAGTCCAGGTGCATGGGCATGAAATTGGTCGTGATGAACCGCCGGCCGATTTTGGGCTTGAGAATGTCCACCTGCAATTTGTTGAATTGCGCAAACGCCCACGACCAGAACCGTGAGGCATCGAGGCACTGGTGCGGGTTGGCGTAGCGCGGATCACGGTCGGGCGGAAACAGAATCTGATCGAAATCGGTGTAGTACGTGTTCCAGAATGGGTTGCCCCAGGCGCGGTTGAGGGCGGCGATGTCGCCGTATTTGTGGCGCAGCCACTGGCGGAAAGCGGCGTGCGTGGTTTCGGACTGATCAAAAAACAGGCTGTACTCATTGTCGATTTGCCAGCCGATGATGGCGGGATGATCGCCGAACCGATCCGCCATGGCGCTGACAATGCCAGCGGCGGCGTCGCGAAAAACCGGAGACAGTGGGTTGTAATGCCGCCGGCCGCCGAAACGCGCCCGCGACCCGTCGCGGCGCACGGGCAAGGTTTCGGGGTGCCGCTGGCTCAGCCAGATCGGCGGCGCCGCCGTGGGCGTGCAAAGGATCACGCCGAGGTTTCGCTGCCGGGCCATGTCGATGCACTGCCCGAGCCAATCGAACTGAAACTCGCCCGCCCTGGGCTCCAGATCGAACCAGGCAAACTCGGCCATGTGGACGATCTGCAAACCCATCGCGGCGATGTGATCGAAATCGCGTTGCCACTGGCTGCGCGGCCACTGCTCCGGGTAGTAATACGTGCCGATTTGCATGGCTTGGACGTTCCTACGGCGGCTGGCGCTGCCGGCCGCACCATTGACGCCACATGTCGCGATAGGCCGCCTCGACATTCCGCGCAAAACCCGCCGCGTCCATGAGCGGTGAGCGGGCCATCCGATCGCGCATACCGGCGCGAAGCTCCGCCAGACGCGGCAGATCCCCGGCCAGTTCCACCGCGATCTGTTCATATTGCCGCGGCGTCTGGGCGATCAGGCGCGACAGATCCAGATTGTTCAGCACGCTGGCGCCCAAGCGGCGGCAAGGCGTGTTTCCCGCCAGGCAGACCACCGGCACGCCCATCCACAGAGCATGGCACGTGGTGGTGTGCCCGTTGACGGGGTACGTGTCCAACACCACATCCACCTGCTGGTGCACGGCCAGGTATTGCGCCAATGGTTGGCGTTCGTGCAGCGACAGTCGCTCGGGTTGGATGCCATGACGCTCGAAGGTGTCGATGATGCGCTGCCGCAGCGATTCATCCCGCAATCCTCGCGCCACCATAATCAGGCGTGACGCCGGCACCTTGCCCAGGATGCGCCCCCAGCTATCCAACAAGGCGTTGGTGACCTTGGCGATGTTGCCGAAGCTGCCGAAGGTCACGTGACCGGCGGCCAGGGCGGGCAGGGGCGTCAGCGGCGGCGCATCGTCCGGAGGACAATAGCATGCGAAGGTCTGCGGCAGCCGGATCAGCTTCTCCGTGTGAAATTGCTCGGTCAAGCCCGGCGGATCGGCGTTGGCATCGGTGAAGCGGTAATCCATCGTCGTCAACCCCGTGGTATCCGGATACCCCAAATACGTCACCTGCACCGGCGCCGGCTTGCGGGCAAAGACCAGCAATCGGTTGCCCGCCGAATGCCCCGCCAAATCCACCAGAATGTCGATCTGGTCGTCCCGGACCATTTGCGCCACCTGCGCATCACCCAGCCCGGCGGTGCGGCGCCAATGATGCACCGACTGCTGAAACCGAGCGGTGAACTCGTCGGGAAGTATGTTCTCGGCATAGCAAAAAACCTCCACCTGATTCGGATCATGCGCGCCCAGCAGGCTCCGCAGGAAAAACGCCACGGAATGCTCGCGGAAATCGGGCGAGACGTAGCCGATCTTCAGCCGTCGATCCGGCGATGGATCGTTGCGGTGAGGTGCAATCTCGCCCTTGACGCGCTGTGCATGCTCGCGATTAAACGTCAGATGTTCCTGGTAGATGGCCTCCGAATCGAAATCGGGATGAAAATGCGAAACGTAAAGCAGGTTGCTGTGCGCGCTCAGATAATTGGGTTGCATGTTGAGCGCGCGGCGCAAGAAATGGAACGAGCCGCGGAAATCGCCTTTGAGTTGCAAGGCCCTGCCCAGGTTGTTCAAGAACCCGGGAGCGTCGGGCTGCAGTTCCAGGGCATTGTGGAAAGCCCGGATGGCCTCCTCCAGATGGCCGCTCGCCAGCAGCGCGTTGCCCATATTGTTGTACGCGTCCGGGAAGTCGCGCTGCAGCTCCAGCGCCCGGCGATAAGCGGCGATGGCTTCGTCCAACCGATTGGTCATCTGCAGCGCGTTGCCCAGACTCTGGTGGGTATCGGCATGATCGGGCCGCAGCGCCAGCGCGTCGCCGTACGCCGCGATGGCTTCGTCCAACCGGCCCAGCGCCTGCAGGGCGTTGCCCAACTGCAACGCCATGTCCGCTGAATCTGGGTGATCGCGCCAGGACTGCTGGAGAAGCTCGACCGCCTCCTCGAACTGGCCTTTGACTTGCAAGGCTCGTCCCAGGCTGCTGCGCGCCTCGGCAAAGGCGGGCCGTAAGGCCAGCGCTTTTCGCAGCGCCGCTATCGATTCATCCACCTCTCCTTTCTCTAACAGGACGTTGCCGAGATTGTTGTAGACCTCCGGCACATCCGAGCGGAGACGCAGCGCCTGGCGATAAGCCTCTATCGCGCCGTCCAGATCCCCCAGGGAGCGCAGGCCCACTCCCAAGTTGTTCAACGCCTCCATGTACTGCGGCTTGAACACCGCTGACTGACGAATCGCCTCGACCCCGTCCCACAGTTGCCCCACCTCCCGCAAGGACATCCCCAAATAATGAAGCGCCTCGGCAAAATCGGGTTTCAGGATCACGGCTTGGCGGAAGGCGGCGATGGCCTGGTCGTGCTCGCCCATGTCGGCCAGCACAAACCCCAGATGAAAATGGCAGTCGGGCGCCTGCGGATTGATCTCCAGGGCGCGGCGCAGCAACTCCAGCGACTCCTGTTTCTTCCCCGATTCGAACTGGACCATGCCCAGAAGCTGCAGCGCATCGGCGTCGTTGGGATCCGAAGCGAGGATCTGTCGATACAGGGCTTCGGCTTCATCCAACTGCCCTGCGTGGTGCAGCTTAACGGCCTGCTCCAACAATTCATCTAATGTGTCCATGATTTTCTCGATCCACAAAGGCTGCCAGTATACCGGTATCGCGTAAGTGCGAAACCTCAACGCCACGCGTGGCGGCGCCCGGTGGAATTCTGTCACGCCGACGCGGCTGATGGTAGACTTTTGCCGTGCTGGCCAGGGTTCATTCCTTCGTGCTGATGGGAATCGACGCGCTGTTGTGTGAAGTCGAGGCGGACGTGAGCAATCGCGGCCTGGCCAAGACCACCGTCGTCGGATTGCCGCAGGCGGCGGTCAAGGAATCGATCGAGCGCGTGCGCCGCGCCATCATCAACTGCGGCTATCCGTTCCCCGGCCATGCCCTGCTGATCAACCTGGCGCCGGCGGACGTGAAAAAGGAAGGGCCGGCGCTGGATCTGCCCATGGCGGTGGGCATCTTGCGCGGAACGGATTCCATCGCCGAGGATCGGCACAAACAGTTTCTCGTCGCCGGGGAACTGGCGCTGGATGGGCGGCTGCGAAAAATCAAGGGCGCGCTGTCGATGGCCATGCTGGCCAAGGAAAAGGGGTTTACAGGCGTGATCCTGCCGGAGGAAAACGCCCACGAGGCGGCGGTCGTCGAGGGCTTGGAGGTTTATCCCGTCTCATCGCTTTCGCAGGCGGTGTCCTTCCTCAACCAGCAATTGCCGCTGGCGCCGTTTGAGCTGGACGGCCAGCGGTACGCGGCGTCCGCGCTATCGCCGGAGTTGGATTTTGCGGATGTGCGGGGTCAGGAATCGGTCAAGCGGGCCGTGACCGTGGCTGCAGGGGGAGGGCACAACCTGCTCATGATCGGTCCGCCGGGCACGGGCAAGACGATGCTGGCGCGGCGCATCGCGGCCGTCCTGCCGCCCCTGAGCCGCGCCGAATCGCTGGAAACGACGCGGATCTATTCAGCCCTGGGCCTGCTGCCGGACGGCGTTGCCCTGATGGACCAGCGCCCCGTACGCACGCCCCACCACTCGGCCACGGCGCAGGCGCTGATCGGCGGCGGAACCATCCCCCGGCCGGGAGAGGTCTCTTTGGCCCATCATGGCATCCTGTTCCTCGACGAATTGCCCGAATTCAGCCGCTACGTGCTGGAGACGCTGCGTCAGCCGCTGGAAAGCGGCGAAGTGACCATCGCGCGCGTGCATGGATCGATCCGCTTTCCCGCGCAGTTCATGCTGGTGGCGGCCATGAACCCCACCGCCAGCGGATTTGCCAGCCAAAATCCGCGCGCCCGAGACCGGTACCTCGAAAAACTCAGCGGACCGCTTCTGGACCGCATCGACATTCACGTGGAAGTCCCGGCCGTGCCGTACCCCGAACTAACCGGCAAGACGTCCGGCACCGACACGCGCACCATCCGCCAGCGTGTCCACGCCGCCCGGCAAATTCAGCAGAAACGCTTCGGCAACGCCACGACCAACGCCACCATGAATTCCAAGCAGCTCAAGGCGCACTGCGAGCTAAGCGAGGGCTGTCTTCGGCTGATGAAACAGGCGATGACCGAACTGGGTCTATCCGCCCGCGCTTACGACAAGGTTCGTCGCGTCGCGCGAACGATTGCCGACCTGGAATCGGCCAAGGACATACAGGAGCACCACTTGGCCGAGGCGGTTCAATACCGCCTGCTGGATCGCAGGTTTTAGACGCGGACCGAGGTCCCCCGCTCGCCCATCACCAGATAAGTGCAACGCCACTGATCGAGAAACTTCGGCAGGGAATAGCACGCCTTGGCTTTGGCGCGGGCTGATTCGATCAGGCGATCCCGCAATGAGCGGTTCTGGCGAAGTTCCATAATTCCCTGGGCCAAAGCCTTTGGGGTGGCGGGGGCAAGCACCAGGGCGGTTTGGCGGTCCTGCAAAAACTCCGCCGCGGCAGGGGTGAAGCCGGCGACGATGGGCAAGCCAGCGGCCATGCAGATGAGCAAGGGAAGCACTGCGGCGTTCCCTTGAGCCGGCACAACGGCGGCTTCCGCCACGGCGGTCAACTGTTCAAACTCCACGGCTCGCCCCAGCCGCTGCTCGGCCAGCGTGACAAGGTCGTGTTGGGCCAGTCGTTTGCCCAATCGGGCCAGCGATTCGGCTTGGCGGCCTCTTCCCCAAACCAGAACGCGCTCGCGCTCTTCCATTACATACAAAATGCTCAGGGCCCATACGCCGGCGCGATGCGAGGCATCGTGCGTCGATTCACCCGGCAACAGCACCACCCGGTCCGATTCGCCAAACCCCAATTCAGCGCGCAGAAGTGCGTTGCCGCCGCTGGGCACACGCGCAAAATCCACGGGTGGGTGAATGACCTGGCAGCGCTCGGCGGCAACGCCCTGTTCAACCAGTGCCCGCCGCATCGCTTCGCTGGGGCAGACGACGCGGAGATAACGGCCAGCCGCCGCGGCGCCAAACCACCGACCGAGAAGCAATGGAGAATCGGGCAGCGGACTGTAGATGATCCGCCGGCAACCGGCCCAAGCCGCCGCGGCAAGCGCAGATGGCCCCCACGCGTGGACGACCTCGGCGCCGCGCCGCAGCAATCGGCGCAGAGCGATCGCCGCCATCGGTACATTGCGAACGTCGCCGCCGGGCCCCAGGGTCAAAGCCGATCCGTCGGCGCCCAGATCGCGCCGCAGATACTCCAGAGAACGTTGCGTCTGAAAGTCGCTGTGGACGGGGCTCAGATGGATCACGCGGACCATGGCCGGGCGTACGTTAACGTAAATCGCGGCTATCGAGAAGAAACGTCACCGGGCCGTCGTTGGCCAGGGTAACGATCATGTGCGCGCCAAATTCGCCCGTCTGGACGGCGACGCCCTGGGCGGAAACGGCCGCGACCAGTTCGTCGAAACGGGTGCGGCCGACGGCGGGATCGGCAGCGGCGTCGAGCGACGGTCGGCGGCCTTTGCGCGCATCAGCCGCGACCGTGAAATTGCTGACCAGCAGGATCGATCCGCCGATCTGTTTCACGTCCTGATCGAAATTCCGGTCCCCGCCGGGAAAGAGTCGCAGCTCCACCAGCTTGCGCGCCATCCAGGCGACGTCTTGGGAACCATCGTCGCGATGCACGGCCACCAGGGCCACCACTCCGCGGTCGATATGCCCCATCAGGCGGTCTTGCACCATCACGCTGGCTTGGCTGACGCGCTGGACGACGCAGATCATGCTGAGGCCAGCTCCAATCCCCGGGATGGCTCGATCGTGCCCAGCGTTTGGTTTTGCGTCACCTCGTCGACGCGCACAGCCACCAGATCGCCGGGCGATGCCCCGGTGTTGGGGAATTGAACGTCGAAATACCGCGCGGACCGCCCGTGGCGGATCATGGGGACGCGGCCGGAAGCGTCGGCCTCATCCCGTTCCACCAACACCGCAACGCTCTGCCCGATAAACTGGGCGCGGTATTCGAAGCTGAACCGCTGGGCCAGCCGATTCAGCAGTTCAAGGCGTCGGTTGGCGATCGGAGCAGGCACGAAATCGCGCTGCCACCGGGCCGCGGCAGTCCCCGGACGCGCAGAATACGCAAATGCGTGCATATGGATGAATCGCGCGCGCTGGACCACGTCGAGCGTCTGTGCGAATTCCGCGTCGCTCTCGCCGGGAAAGCCGACGATGATGTCCGTCGTGATGGCCGGCCGGTCGAAGCCCTCGTACGCCGCATCCAACAGGCGCAGGTAATCGTCACGAAGATACTGTCGGTTCATGCGTTTGAGCAGGCGGTTGGATCCGGATTGCAGCGGCAGATGAAAATGCGGAACGACCTGCCCGTGGCTTTGCAGGGTCCGGAGCAAGTCGTCGCTCAGATCGCCGGGCTCGAGGCTGGAGAGGCGCAGCCGCCGCAGCCCACGCACGCGCGTGCAAAGATCCTCGATCAGTTGCGCCAGCGGCTGTCGCCGGCCCGGCTCCTGGCGTCGCCGCAGGGCGGTGGCATGCCCATACGCGCCCAGGAAAATCCCGGTCAGAACGATTTCGACATGCCCGGCATCCACCAGCCGCTGGGCTTCTTGCAGCACATCCGCCGGCGGCTTGCTCCACGGCGACGGGCGAAGCGTTGGGATGATGCAGTACGTGCAACGCGCGTCGCAGCCGTCTTGGATCTTCAAAAATGCACGCTGCTGGTGCGATTGACGCTGATGCAAAAGGGGCAATGACCGCGTGCCAACGGGCGGCGACGCAAGAACCTTATCGGGGTTTGTTCGTCTTATTAATGAGGGACTTTGCAGTGGCGTGGCATGAGGCGCCAGTGGCGCCGAGGGCGGTAGGTCTTGTCGCTTCCAATCGGCCAGAAGCTGCTGGAGGCGTGCGGCAACGTCGTCGTGGTGCGTGATCACGGCCGTTACGCCAGGCAGCAGGGCCGCCTCAGGCCGATTGCTGGTGGCCCAGCACCCGACGACGACCACTCGGGCACGGCCGCTGGGCGGCGCCGGCACCGATTGAAGCACCGGCAGGCGTACGGCGCGGCGGATGGATTGCCGGCTTTTGCTGGCCGCTTCCGTGGTGATGCTGCACGTGTTGACGATCCGCAGGTCCGCGCACGCCGCGTCCGTTTCGGTCAATCCGGCAGCGCGCAAAACGGCGGCGATTTGCTCGCTTTCGTAATGATTGACCTTGCAGCCCAGCGTTTGCAGCCAGAAAGTTCGCACCGGCAAAAGTATAGCATTGGAGGCAAGTTACGGGGAGGTTGGGCCGCAGCGCAATAGGCGGAAACTATTGAAGTTGTCGCGCAAAAACGGTAAACCATAGCTCAGCGCGGCGGGTATTGCTCGGCCTACCCGAACCCCGCACCCGCCGCCCTTCCGCAGCGACTTGACGTCGTGTACAGGAGATTTAGATGGCCACCGCCCGTTTCGCCTGGGGGATCGATGTCGGCAATCGCGCCCTGAAGGCGATCAAGCTCGTCCGCGGCGACTCCGGACTGCGCATCGATGATTTCGAGGTCATCGAGCACGAAAACGTCCTGTCCAACGCCGGTGACAACAAGGAAGCCCTGATCCAGGCGGCGCTGGCCAATTTCGTGCAGCGGCATCCGTCCAAGGGGGGCGTGGCGGCCATCAGCGTCAGCGGCGTCTCCAGCTTTGCCCGCTTCATCAAGCTGCCCCCCGTCGAACCCAAGAAAATCCCGGACATCGTCCGCTTCGAGGCCATTCAGCAAATTCCTTTCCCCTTGGACGACGTGGAATGGAGCTACCAGCTCTTCCAATCACCCGATTCTCCCGAGGTGGAGGTGGGCATCTTCGCGATGCGGCACGAACTGGTCAACCAGCACATCAAGCACTTCACGGACGTGAACCTGAACGTCCAGGTCGTGCAGATGAATCCGCTGGCCGTCTACAACGCGATGTATTACGACGGCCGCATCAAGGGAACGACGATGATCATCGATCTGGGCGCGGAGAACTCCGACCTGATCATCGCCGAGGGGGAAAGCATCTGGCTGCGTTCGATCCCGATCGGCGGCAATAATTTCACCGACGTACTGGTCAAGAGCTTCAAGCTCCCGTTCGGAAAAGCGGAGGAGCTGAAGCGCAACGCCAACACCAGCAAATACGCCCGGCAGATTTTCCAGGCGATGCGTCCGGTCTTTGCCGACCTGGTGGCCGAAATCCAACGCAGCATCGGGTTCTATTCATCCGTTCACCGCGATTCGCGCATCGCCAAGGTGCTGGCTCTGGGCGGCACGTTTCGCCTGGCCGGCCTGCAGAAATACCTGCAACAGAACCTGCAGCTTGAGGTGGAGAAGCTGCATGAGATCACGGCCGGCGCCCCAACCGATGTGAAACTGGCCAGCAATTTCAATCAGAACCTGCCGTCGCTCATCAGCGCCTATGGCCTGGCGATCCAGGCGATGGGAGAGGGGAAGATCACCAGCAATTTGCTGCCGCGGCGGATTCGGCGCGAGCAGTTGTGGCGCGACAAGACCAAGTGGTTTTCCGCCGCCGCCGCCGCTTTTGTCCTGGGCACCGGCCTGGCCGCCGGGGGTTATTATTTGCAGAGCGTCGAGTACCAGCAGGCGCAAGACGTCCGCCAGAACTGCGACACCCTCAATGCCAAGGGCAAGGAATTGGATGCAAGCTGGCGGTCGCAGGTTGAAGGCGCCGGTTCGGCGGATCGGCAGAAGATCACCAACGTGCGGGCGATGCTGAGCGGCCACCAGCTTTGGCCCGGGATTCTGTGCGATATCCTCTCCGCCCTGCCCAAGCCGCCCGAGGACATGAGAAAATTGCTCGCGGTCCCCCGGCAGGAACGCAACGTCATCCTGATCGATCGATGCGTATCCCAGTACAGCGACGATCTGCTGCGTTCGATCGCATCCGGTCAATTGGGCCCGGACATCGCCGCTCCCCTGCCCAACGATCCCGCCCTGCCGGCCGGCTGCCGCGGGTTCATCGTCACCATCAACCTCACCACGCCTCACAAGGACGGCTTTTTGTTCGTTCTCCTGGGACCTACATCCTACATCAGCAATCTGCAGAAGATGAACCACGCGTGGATGGACCAGTACAACAGTCAGAATCCAGCCACCCGCAAGAACTACTATATCGCCAAGGCCTTTACTCCGACCGGCCAAAAGCAGCTCATCAATGATCCCGAACGCCTGCAGGCGATGGATACCTCGTATGCCGCGCTGATGGGACTCGCCAACGTTCAACAGGCTTCTACTGGCGGCGGCGAGGGCGAGGAGGGTGGAGGAGAAACCCCCTCCTTCAATCCCGCGCCGGGAGCGGCCGCGGAAGCGATCCGGTATCAGGATCGGCTCACCGGTGAAGACCGCCGGTCGGATTGGGAAATGAAAGTCGTTTTGATCGTTGTCATCGATCCCGGCAGCAAGCCCAGCGCGCCGGGTCAGTAACAGAGCACCGGATTATGGAAGTCCTCAAGAAAAACCTGATCAGCATCGTCGTGGGCGTGGTGGCGATCCTGGCCGTGGCCGCCATCTTCTGGCCCATCAGCGGCATGTACACCGATTTACAGAAAAGACTGACCCAGCGTCTGGCGGTGCAATCCAGCATGGACCGATTGCTCTCGGCGCAGCGCCACCTGCCGCTGGTCTCCCCGGACCAGACCGATGCGGGTGTATTGACCGTGTTTCCGGCCCAGGGGGTGATCGATGCTGGCAAAGCGGCTACCGACAAGGTGGCCGCCCAGGCTGAAGCCATGATGCAAAAGGCCGTTGAGGTCAACCGGCACATCCTGCTTTTCCCCAATGCCTTGCCCAAGCCGGACGACGCCACCAAATATAGCTTCGCACAAAAGTACATCGAGGAAACCACCAATTACGCGCGCTGGCAGCGGATATTGAATTCCGGCGTCGCTCCGACGCAGGACCAGGTCGCCAAGGCGATTCAGGACCTGAAGGATCGGATCTATAAAAAATGGGGTTTGCAGCCCAATGGCGGCGGCGACCCCGGAGCGGTGCGGCAGGCCGCGGACGACTTCAACGCCGAGGCGGTAAAGATCAAGCCCGCGATGCAGATGGAGGCGGCCCGGAAGTATTCGATCTATATGCTGTTACCAACGCAAGGCCAGATCGGCGCGATGCCGTATGATGCAACCGTCAGCGTCGCCGCCGGTCATGCCCCGCCCGGTCCCGAGCAAATCTGGGCCGACCAACTCGGAGTCTGGATTCTGGACGACATTACCCAGGCGATTGCCCGCACGAACAAGACGTGGTCTGATTCGGATGCGCCTGACGGCCCGCCCGTCTGCGACATCCTTCACGCGCCGATCAAACAGCTTGAGCGTGTCGACAATCTCGTGGCGGTGTATTCTCCGTCGGCCGCCGACGCGCAGGCGGGTATCGGTGGCCCAACCCCCAAAGTGCCCTCGGTTTCACCGACCGGACGCGTCTGCAATGCCCTCTATGACGTGGAGCGCTTCAGGGTCGCCCTGGTCGTCGATGCCGCAAAAATCCCGATCATCCTGCGCGAGTTGCAGTCGCAGCAGTTCCTGAGCGTTTTGAACGTGCAGATCAACGAGGTGGTGGACCCGGCCATCGCCGCCTCCAACGGCTATAGGTATGGAGACAAGCCCGTGGTCCGTATGGAATTGGATTGCGAAGACCTGTTGATGCGCAACTGGACAGGTGATTTGATGCCGGATTCGATCAAGAGCGGCACCGTCAAAGGCGCCACCCCTGGCGCAGGCGCGCCCTCCGGAGAAGAAAACAACTAAACCCCGGCGACACCCGCTTGTCGCCCAGGTGAACTATGCAAAAGATCCTTCAGTTCCTAGAGAAAAATGTGGAATGGCTCGCTCTGGGCCTGGGCGTGCTTTTCCTGGGCTGGGCGGCATGGACGTACCTGATCATCCCGCCCGTCTCCAACGTCGTCGGCGGCATTGTCATGACGCCCGGCAATGTCGACGATGAAATCTGGAACACCTCCGGAGAAAGGCTCGACACCGCGATCAAAGGTGCCACGCCGCCGAGTTTCAAGGTGGACGATTTCCCCAAAACCGTTGCGCAGGGTCTGGCCCTGCCCCCCGGTCAGCCCCTGCCGCCGCTGGTCTGGGATTTCCAACCGGCGCAGCCGGGCGCAACGCCTGGAGCCAACAACGTGGCCTCCGGCCCCATGATTACGCAGCTCCCAGTGTTGCCGCCGGCTAAGCCGCTCATGGTCGTCCACGGCCAAACCACGATCGTGCCGATGCCCGCCCCTTTGGCCACGAATGCGCCCACCCCGGCCGCCGTAGCCGCTCCGTCGGCCCACAAGGATATCCACTGGACCACCATCGCCTTTACCATCCCCATCGCGCCCCTGAGCGACCAGTGGACCAAGGCCTTCGGACCCAATAAGCCGGGCGAACCCTGGAAACTACCCGACACGCAGCACAATACCGAAATCATCGCCGTCACCGCCTATCGCAGCGAAAAACTCCCCGGCGGCGGCTGGAGCGAAGAGAAGGAAGTCCCGCGTCTGCTGAACAACGTCCTGCAACCATTCCCAGTCAGACGGAGAATCGACCAGATTAATTTTCAAAGTTGGGCCGCAAACCACTCTACCGACATCGCCACCCCGCTGTTCCCAACGCGTGCCCCGGAACCCGCCGGCACCGTGTGGAAGGACCCGCTGATGATTCTGCAAGGGCTGATGAGCGCCGTCGGCACGCCGGCCAATCCTGCGCCGGCCAATCCCGCGCCGGCTGCGCCGCGCCGCGTCGTTTCATCGGGCATCGAAGGGGGTGCCGGTGAAGAGGACACGTCCACCACGCCCACCACGCCCACCCCAGGCATGCCGGCCAGCTCAGTGGCCGTGACGCTGATGAACGAACCCAAAGTCGACCCCGTGCGTCCGCTACCCACGGCTCTTCCGGCCGCGCCACAGGCCAACCTCAACCCCGCAGCGACAACCACCGATCTGCTGGTCTATTTGCATGACGATCAAGTCACACCGGGCAAAACCTACCGCTATTGCATCGCCTATATGCTTCTCAATCCGCTGTTCGGAAAACCGGCTGATCGTGCCGCCAACAAGGCTTGGGTCGATCAACTCGATCTCCTCTCAGAGAAAAGCGACTACAGCCCCGAGGTCACCATCGAGCCGCAAACCTTCTTCTATTGCGCGGCGGCAAACCAGCCAAAACCCGGATTCCCATTCCCGTTCGACGTCTTTACCTGGGCATCCGGCTTGTGGCAGAAGCACACGTTCACGGTCAACCCCGGCGACGCCATCGGCACGGTCGCCGACGGCGTCGATTACTCCACAGGATGCACCTATGTCGATGGACGCGTACATAGCCGGCAATTCCACGTGACCATCGTCGACGATAGCGGCCAGACCTCCATCCGCCGCGCTGATCTCGATTCCAACAGTTCCGACCACAAGCTCAAGCAACAGTGGGTCGATCAAGGCAGTCCACCGGGCAACGCCGGCGCCGCCACTCGGCCGGCCGCGAAGCTGATCAACGAGGGTGGCGATGAGGAACCACCCACATCGCCGCCGCGACGTTGATCGCCCCCAGCTCGCCCAACGGCGATGACTCTTACAGCTCATCCAGGTTCAGCGTGCTGTTTCTGGCGGCAACCGAAATCTGCGAAGCGTTGTACGTGCGCTGCCGCGAAATGGCGCTTTGGCGCGGCAGTTCGCCCAATCGCCGCCGAGCGTTGCGAATCCGGTACAGCACCGCTCGCCGGCTGATCTTCAGCCACGCCGCAATCTGTCCAAACGTCGCGCCGTGTTCATAACGCAGGCGCATCACTTCTCTCTGCTTGGCCGTTAATTTCGGCGGCGCGATGACTCGCCGCGGCGAGCCGCCTTCGGCGGATGGTGCGTTTGCCGCGATCATCTTTAGCCCCCGCGAATTCGCCGCAATCCTCTTGCGGCCCGGTCATCCCGCCCACGGGCGATGAACACGCTGCCCAGTCGCTCCCGGTCGTTGCGCAACCGCGCCAGGTCCTCGGCCAACTCCGGGTCCTCCTCGGCCTCCACCTGACAGTCCACGGAGATGTCCGACTGACGCGCCTGCCGCGGATACCGCCGCTGCGGAAATTCGCAGCGGCACACGGCGCACGAGCAGCGGAAATCCGGCGCGTACTGCGCTCCGCGATACAAACAGTCCTCAGCCCAAACGGAGGAACAGACCAGGCGATCCAGCTTTTGCCGCACCTGCTCGATCTGGCGTCGCAGTTCCTGCTCGGTGGCTCGCCGATCGCGATCCACCGCGTGCGGCGAGTGCATCCGCTGCCGCTGCGCCATCCGCATCTGCCGGTCGACCGAGCGGATTTCCACCATGATGTTCGCGTTGTTCACCTTGACCGGTGACATGGCCGCCTTCCCCCGACTTAGGTGCGGGTGGAAACTGACAGTTCCCCGCGCCGATACAGATCGTTCAAAGCGCCATCGCGATGGGCCAGCCAAAGCCGCCAAATCGCCGCCGCCAGCACCTGGGTCGGCGACCGCGCCGGGCGCCACCCCGCATGGGCCGTGCGCGAACCTGCACTGCCGGGCAAACCCGCGGCGTCCTGCGCCTCCAGAAGCGCATCCCGCAAATCGTCGCCGTGGCGTTGCGCGAAACCCTGGGCGATCGCCTCGCGTTGCCCCGGCAGGCAGATCCGCCACAGCTCGGCCTCGCTCGCCCCGGCGAGCTCATCGGCTGGTCCGTCGCAATCCGCCTGTGTAACCCCCGCCGGCAAGCCCGGCTGACGCGTGGGAGTGGCCTCACGAAATTGTCGCTGGTCCGCAACGTTGAACATGCCCATCCCTCCACCGGCTTGCGTTGCCGCCGGCTGTGCCCCCAAATTGCCCGTCAATCCCGCTTGACAACTATCCAATCATACTCCATAATATGGAATATGCAAGTAAAATCTGTGGCATTTATTTCTTGAAAAATGCCCCATGCTGGGTAAAAAGGTAGGCAAGCACATGCCCCGCGTCGCGTACGTTTTTGGCAAGAAGCTGGCCGCGGCCCGCAACGGGCTGGCAATCACTCAGCGCGAACTGGGTGAGGCCATCGGCGGTGTTTCGGATGAGACCATCAGCCGCGTTGAACGCAACGAGGTCGCCGGCATCTTGGCCAAGCGCCTGCCCAAGCTGGCCGCGGCTCTGGGCATGAGCCTGGAAGAATTCAAGACCAGCTTCTGCCCGCCTTTGGACAAGCTCCACTCCGATGCCGCCGCCGCCAAGGCCGGCCTGCCCGCTGGCCTGAACATGCGCCGCGTTCAACCGGCGCGCATCGTGCCCGAATTCCCCATCGGCATCGCCGCCAATCGCCGGGTCGACAAGCTGGCCGATTACCCCGAGGCCAACCGCCTGGTCGCCACCGCCGATCGCCGCGCGTTCACCGCCCCCGTCGACGGCGACTGCCAGCATCCCAAATGGAAGCACGGCGAGATCGTCGTCTTCAGCTACGACGCCGTCGAACGCGAAGGCATACTGCCGGGCAAGTCGTACTATATCGCCTTCACCGATGGCAGCACGACTTTCAAGCGCGTCTTTTTCGACGAGCGCGATCCGGAGATTTACATCCTACGCTGCTGGAACCGCAAAAAATACCCCCAGGACCAGCGCGTGCACCGCGACGAAATCGTTCGCATCGCCCGCGCCATGTCCAAACACGTCGCTGTGGATGAGGATGCGGAATAGCCGCCCCTGCTGTCCGCCAAAGCCGATGGATGGCCATCCATCGGTTTTCGTCACAGCGAATACCCCGCGTTTTTCAGGTTGGTATACAGGCTGTTCAGCTCCGAGCGCAGGTTGGTCACATCCGTTTTGAGATTGTTGAGCATGTTCTGCTCGTTGCTGCTGTAGTTACTCCCGGCGGTTTGAAACGTCGCGAGGCTCTGGATGGTGATGGCCGCCGATTGCGGTGGGAACCACGTGTAGACCATGTACCAGATGTCGTTGGTCGGGCTTCCGCCGGGATAGGCGCCGACGGGGAATCCGGCCATCATGCCCCAGACGTACGTGCCGCTCGTCAATGCGTTCAGGCCCGAATTGGGCCGGTACGTCTGCTCCCAGTTGTTGACGATCCAGCAGTTGTCCTGGCCCGTGATGCCCTGGTTGGCGTAATTCGCCATCGGAGATGAATAGGAGTTTTGAGAGTTGGCAAACTGTCCGCGCGGAATTTCTCCGCGGTAGACGCCGCCGTACGTGTTCAGATAGGCGCCGGTGATCTTGGCGAGCACCGGGCGGATGGGCCAGTCGCCGATGTAGACAATCGTCCGCGGCGTGCTCTCGCTGGTCTGGCCCATGATGCGGCCCACCGCGTAGAACAAATCCGATTGCACGGAACAAAGCAGGTGGGTGCCTTTGACGTATTGTTCCGGCACGTTGATGACCAGGGCGTTGTTGACCGGAATTGATCCGTTCGGCGTTGTCGTGGCGTACTTGGGTCCGTCGGTGTAATTCTGCGTCGTCTGGGGTTGAAGCTGAAATTGCGTGGTGGTGCTGCCGGTGCTGTTGCCGGACAGGATGGTGCCGCGGTATCGCCCGCCGCCGCCGGTGTAGTCCGGGTTGGATCCCGAGCCTCCGTCGCTGGTCGTCGGCTCGGGGCCGAGGATGGCGACCAGCGCCAATGGGCCGGCGGACGGGGCCACGGAAAGAAGGTTCCCCGCAGCCGTTTGGTGCAAACTCAGGGGCGGTTTAACCGCCCACTTGTCCAACCGCTCCAGGTTTTCCGCGATATAGTTGAATAGGTCCGCCTCCAGCGTGATGACGCTTCCGGGCGCTGCGCGCGGCAACGGCTTCATGACCCGCTCCAATCACAATAACAGCCCGTTGTAATCGTACGACGCGAACGGCGGCTGATTGCTTGCCTTGAACGCCACCGGCCGCCACCCGTTGGCCGGATCGTACGCCACGTTCCATCCCACCGAGCGGTAGGTGAACGCATAGGTCATGTCCCATCCCGGCGTGCCGTTGCTGAACAGCCGCCGCTGCGACGCCGCCCCGTCGAATTTCACCGTCCCCGCCGCGGCACCCTGGAACGGCGCCGAGTTCACCGTGTTGGTGGCGGCGATGATCTGGCCGACGGGAATCGACGGCAGGTTGTTGCGCGTCTGGCGAAACGTGATCGTCGTGATCCGCAAAGCCGGGTTTTGGTCCGTCGCCACGTCGCCGCCGCTGCTATCGCTGAATTTCAAGCTCGCCGTCGAGCCGGAAAGTGTGAACCATTCCGCCCCGTAGTCCACCGAAAAGACGCCCGTCTCGATCCCTTCCTGATACGGCAGCGATTTGTAGATCACGCGGATGCGCGCGTACTTGTATCCCACCAGGCCGTTGGGCCCGACGCTCAACCCGCTTTCCCCCGGGATTCCCTCGACTTCAATGGTATCGACGAATAGCCACGGCGCATCCGGGTACGCCGACGGCGCGACGTACTCAACGAGGTAGGGGCTTTCCTGCACCACCGAGCCACGCAGGGCGTTGATCAGCGCCACGCGGTCCGTCCAGGTGCACACCAGCGTCCGGATGGCCGATGAGGGGGAGCTGCGGACAAACTGCTCCTTGGTCCCTTCATCCCAGACCTGAACGCCGCACAGTGTGATCGCAGTGGATGCGTCGAGTCCCATGGTTCCCGCCATCGGTTAGAACTTCACCACCGCAACGGTGGGCAGATGATTCACCGCTTCATCCAGTTTCTTGACCGCTTGGTTGAATAGCGAGCTATCCGGAAACGCGACCGTGTCGCTGGTATCCGTCGCACCTTGGCGGGCCCCAACCCCTTCGTCGCCAGTGGCCGCACCGGCCAGGCTCGCAGCCAGCGAGTTTTGCCCGGCACGCGATGCGGCCGCACTGGTCAGGCTCGCAATCAGCGAGTTTTGTCCGCAGCGCGATGCGACCGTCGTGCCGCCTGCGATAAAGACCGGTTCCCGTGCATCTCGAAGATGCAACGAAACGTGCGATCCCTGTTGGCGGCGTCTGTGCGCTTCGGCGGCCAAGCTGCTGGCGTGTTGTTCGGCGCTCATATCACTCCCTTATCGCGCAGATACTGCTGGATTTGTCCGCCCAGCGCATCCGCATCAACCGCCCCCCCGCCGTGCAGACGAATCTGAGTCGCGATATCACTTGGCGGAACGTCCAACAGGCGCGACGGCAGCCAGCCGTTGGCCGCCGCAACTTGATCCAAAATGATCGCCCGCCGATCGGCGGCGATCCGGGCTGCCTCGGCGGGCGAAACGCTGTCCATACCCAGGGCGTGCAGCACCTGGGGAATTGTCATGGTGGCGACGTCCTGGCAGCGGTATCCGCGCCGGCCAAGCTGACTGAAGATGCCCCGCCATCGGACGCCGGTGTTTGCGACGGAGGGGCCGGCGATTTTTTTTCGCCGCGGTATCCCCACAAATCCCAGACCGCCTTGGCGATGGATTCGCCCTCCGGCCCCGCCAGAAGCTCGGCCGCCTGGACTCGCGTCGTCCGCGGCTGGCCCTTCCGCAGCGAAAGCCAAAGCAAAAATGGCAGTGCCCCCGCCGACACCGCCCACGCATCGAACGCCGGCGAGCCAAACACCGGCGGCGAATCCTTCAGATTATCCACCGCCCGCGCATACATCGCCTGCCGCACGACCTCGGGCAGGGCCGCCGACGCCTGCGCCACCGTCCGCAGATAATGCCGCGCCGCTTCCGTCTCCGCCTCCGCCCACTCCACCAGCCGCGGCGGTGACAGCGTGGCGCCCGGCACCGCCGAAGAATTCCCCCCGCCGACAAGATCCTGAAGTTCCGACATGCGTTAGCTCGGGTACGTGAAGCTGCCGCTTCCTTTGCACAGGACCTTGGTCGTGATCTTTCCATCCACGACCAGTTGCTGCGGCGTGCCGTCCACGATCAGCGACGAAAAGCTCCAGCACAAGCCATCCAGCGCACCGGCGGACGACTGATGCAGACACAACTTCACGTTGCTCAGCACCGCCCCGACGTTGATCGACAGCGGCGCCGCGAACGGGTTGTTGCCGAAGTCGAAATCGATGTCGATCTCCACCGTGCAGTCTTTGAACGTGGCTTCGCGCAGGACGTATCCGCCGCTCTTGCTGTTCTTGAACGGCGTCAGCTCCACCGTGGGCTGGACTTCCCATTTGGTGATCGGCAACTCGCTGCTGCCCAGAGCGGCCGTGCCGTAATACCCGGAATGAAATACCGAAGCGGCCATGGATTCCTCCCAACTCCTGCGTTACGCGGAGCGACCCAGAATAGTGATCTTTCCCGCCACGTTCGTGCCGGCGGCGACGGTGACGGTGATCGTGTCGGCCGAGCCGGCGCTGACGGCATAGCCGGGATTGGGGTTCCACATCAGCCAAACCCCGCCGTTGGCTTGGGCCGTTCCACTGTCGGTGGCGGAGACGGGATGCGTCCCGCCTCCGATGGTCATGTCCTGCCCCGCGGTGGTGCTGTCGTTCTCCACTAGAATCGCGCACACGTGCAGCATCCCCAGCGCGTTTTGCAATGGGTCCAGTGCAGTGCCGACGTTAATAGTCAGCGGCGCACCGGCACTGACCTGGATCGGGGCCGAATAGCAGCGATCCACG